>JGI24713J26584_10001045_pt1 | contig 20569 bp, 19 predicted proteins | sample BioPla4DNA1_FD_26584 | JGI IMG/M metagenome (IMG submission 26584) | reverse complement strand
GTAGTCTATAAACCTAAAAAATATGATAGGCATAATTTACCAAAATTCATGTTTCAATACCTTATAGGTAGTCTATAAACACTATATTATTGATAGCCATATCACGTAGAGCTATGTTTCAATACCTTATAGGTAGTCTATAAACCCTCATAAAGGGCTCTATTTTCTTTGTTTCGTTGCCAGGTTTCAATACCTTATAGGTAGTCTATAAACTCTATAGGTTCCATATTATATGCACTAACTAAGCCAAGTTTCAATACCTTATAGGTAGTCTATAAACACGTACCAGGGGATGAAGTACACCATAAGATATATTGTTTCAATACCTTATAGGTAGTCTATAAACCGACAAAGAGACTAGGACAAGAATCATCAAAAGAATGTTTCAATACCTTATAGGTAGTCTATAAACCCGTACACACCTCAATATTACTATATTTATATTTTATCATTATTACCATAACTTTCAAACCATTTCCTGTAAACATGTAAATATCACATTTTTTATTTCGTCCATCCCTATNGTTTTTTGCACTATTGGGGGTCGACGGATTTTTAATTATCTTTTAAATTAATTATATTTACTTNGATAAGTCACCTTTTAATAATCTAACACAGCCAAAGCCCTGGCTATTCTTGCTTCCAAANCCTGTATCAAGGCCTAATTGTAGGAGCTCCTTTTTGCCCCTGATTATAAATTTTCCTGATGCCCCCTTTACTACTATATTTTTATAATAAACTAGGTTTTGCCTAGGAGTGTTGATGGCCTCTATCTCTATCCCTTCATCAAAGCTTAAGTCAGCATTATAGAAGGCATTATACTTCCGTATTAAATTCTCAGATACTATCCTATTAAAATCCCCTTCATTAGGCATAAAATAGCAAGTATATTTACTGCCATCTAGTCTAAAAAGGGTGCTATAGGTCACTATGGGCGAAAGGGTCTGTACTACTATTTCTTCCTTATTAGCTAGGAGCTTGTCCAGCTGAATTTGCTCTACAACTACCCTATTACCAGCTATATTAAGATCATCCCTTAGGAGCATAAAGTTGGATATGGATTTACAAAACTCCTCTATTGGTGAGGAGACTATAAATTCTATCTTTTTTCCAAAGTTAAGCATCCTTCCAGCCTTCCTACCCCTATTTAAAATCCTTGAAAAGGTAAATAGCTTAAAGCTTCTGGAATTCTTTGAATATCCCTTATCATGTAAAAATCTTGCTAAATCCCCATCGATGTTATTATAGATAAAGGCTTGCAAGATATGGTTGTAATGGATGGGTAAGACTATATCCTGTTCACTTATAAAACTAATCCTTATTTGCATACTTTCCTCCAAAAAATTTATTCCTTGAATAGGTCATATATAAAGTATTCTATCTATATGGCCTTAAATCCTTTTTTTATTATATTTTACTCTATCTATTTTTTAATCTATATAAGCCTAGTTATTAATCCAAGAAGGTAAATAATAGATTTTTAACAGCTTAAGTTTCATAATATCTCATATAGAAAAAAATTTATCATAATTCAATATAATTTCTAATTAAAAAGGCCTAAGGATATTAAGCCTTAGACCTTTCATAAATATTTAATTTATTCCGTTACTATTCCGTAGATTAACTCTGATGGTTCTACCTCTTTCTCTGAATAAGTGTAAGCATTTAACAGCCTTTCTAAGGCTTTTTCTGTCTTTGCCTCATCATTGCTATGTATTCTAGCTATGGTATCTCCAGCTTCTACCCTGTCTCCAACTTTCTTGAATAATTCTATTCCTACTGCTAAATCGATTACACTATCCTTATTTTCCCTTCCTGCACCTAATTCTAAGGCGCTCATACCTACTTCAACGGCTTCTATGTGCTTGATATAGCCACCTTCTTCAGTCTTTACGTCAATTACATACTTAGCCTTTGGAAGTAGGTCTGGATTATCCACCACTGCTGGGTCTCCTCCCTGTCTTTGGATGAATTCCTTAAACTTCTCTAGGGCTAAGCCCTTCTCCACTACTTCCTTCAATCTTGCTATGGCCTCTTCTTCATCCTCAACCACCTTAGATAAGACCAACATCTGAGCCCCTAATTTTAGACATAGTTCATACAGGTCTTCTGGTCCCTTTCCTTGCAATGTTTCGATGGCTTCCTTCACTTCTAGAGCATTTCCTACAGCCCTGCCTAGAGGCTGGTCCATATTGGAGATTACTGCCACCGTTTGACGACCCATGCTGTTTCCAATATTCACCATAATTCTAGCCAATTCAAAGGCATCCTCTTTTTCCCTCATAAAGGCACCGCTACCTGTTTTTACGTCTAATACAATGGCATCGGCCCCTGATGCCAACTTCTTACTCATGATGCTGCTGGCTATTAGGGACATGTTGTCCACTGTTGCAGTTACGTCCCTTAGGGCATAAAGCATCTTATCGGCTGGCGCCAGGTCGCCTGTCTGGGCACATACGGCTAGTTTTATTTCATTTACATTTTTTATGAAGTCTTCATTGGAGATCTCCACTGAAAAGCCTGGTATGGTCTCTAGCTTATCTATAGTTCCACCAGTATGGCCTAGTCCCCTACCAGACATCTTAGCCACAGGCGCTCCCACTGCTGCCACCATAGGTCCCAATACTAGGGTGGTAGTATCCCCTACTCCACCTGTACTGTGTTTGTCTACCTTAACGCCATCTATTTCTGATAGGTCCAAAACATCACCAGAATTCATCATGGCTTCAGTTAGATAGACCGTCTCTTCCCTATTCATCTTTTGGAAGTAGATGGCCATAAGTAGGGCAGAGGCTTGATAGTCAGGAATCCTCCCCTCCGTATAGCCTTTTATGAAAAAATCGATTTCTTCCTTACTAAGGGCATGCCCATTTCTCTTTTTCAAAATAATATCGTACATATTCATACCTTTCACCTCATTTCAAAGATGGAAAAAAGGCATTGGCAGTGTAAACCAACACCTTTTACTATTATTCTAAGTCCTTTGGTGTAAATGCTAATGGTAATATTTCATTAAGGGACAATACCTTATACTCATCTTCGCTTTTAGCTAAGATGATTTTAAAGTCTTCTAAATCACAGAATTCGGCCATAACTTGCCTACATACTCCACAAGGAGCTGCATATTCAAATTCGCCTTCAGGAGTACCAGCTGGACCGCCTACAACTGCTATGGCTTCAAACTCCATGTCTCCTTCTGAGACTGCCTTGAAAAAGGCTGTCCTTTCGGCACAGTTACTAGGTGTATATCCAGCATTTTCAATATTGCAACCCCTATAGATCTTGCCATCTTTAGTCAAGAGGGCTGCTCCCACATTATAATGGGAATAGGGTGCATAGGAAGATTCCCTAGCTTTAAATGCTTCTCTTATTAGTTCCTTATAATCCATATTACTCCCCCCGTTTAATTATATGATAGTTTTTATAATTTATTATTTTTCATATGGTACTCCACTTGCCTTAGGTCCTACTGAACGACCAACAAAGACTACTAATACTATTACAGTTAGTACGTAGGGTAACATGGCTACAATTTGGCTTGATAGGAGGCTTCCACCACCAAGTTGTATAACTAATGCCTGGGCTAGGCCGAAGAATAGGCATGATAGATATACTCCAACCGGCTTCCACTTACCAAAGATAACAGCAGTTAGGGCGATAAAGCCGTGGCCGCTAATGGCAGTTGGAACAAAGTTAGATAAGATGGAAAGGGTCATTGATGCTCCGCCTAAACCAGCCAAAAAGCCTGAAGTAATTACACAGATATATCTAATCTTATATACATTTAAGCCTAAGCTGTCAGCTACCCTAGGATGCTCCCCTACTGAGCTTATCCTAAGCCCCCACTTAGTCTTAGCAAATATGAACCAAATTACTAACATCAATATAAAGGCAATTACTGCCGTTACTTCAAAGTTCAGCCTGCTAAAGGCACCTAATACACTACTATCGCTAAATATCCTAGGCAACTTCTTAGGTACAGGTGGGGTATTTAAAGAACCAAAGACTATCCTAACTAAGAAGAGGGATGCTCCTGCCCCTAAAAGGTTGATGGCAATACCAGAAACGCTTTGGTCTGCCCTGAAGGATATGGAAGCTACAGCATGTAGTAAGGCCATAAGGGCTCCTGCTATACCTGCACATAGGAAACCTACCCAAGGGCTACCACTTAAATAGGCCGCACTTACTCCAGTAGCTGCTCCTATGGTCATCATACCTTCTAAGCCGATATTAGTTACTCCACTCTTCTCGCTTATTAAGCCTCCTAGTGCACCAAAGGCTAGAGGGGTGGAATACATCACCGTATTACTTATAAGGAGTAATAATTTACTTAACATCCTTTTTTCCTCCTCTTTGGTTGATTTTATTTATAATTAGAGGAATAAGTGAAACTAAGGCCATACAGAATACTATGGTACCTATTAGGATATCGATGATTTCAGAAGGTGCACCGATCTCCAACTGTATGGTTCCACCACCATAGGTTAGTCCTGCAAATAGGAGGCCTGCAAAGATACATCCTATGGGAGAGCCTCCAGCCATTAAGGCCACTGAAAGTCCATTGAAACCATAATTTTCCTGAGCCATCAACTCAAACAACCTATGGGATACCCCTGTAATAGACAAGGCACCTGATAGTCCGGCAATTGCACCTGCAATTAAAAAGGTCTGTATGGTATTTTTAGCCACATTAATACCAGCAGCTTCAGATGCATGCTTGTTCATACCTACGGCCCTTAGTTCATATCCTATTGTAGTATTCTTCAATATGAAGTGTATAGTTAAGGCTACAATAATAGCTATTATAATCCCAATATTGGCACTTGTCTTTCCTATTACTTCCCTTATAAATTCATTATTTCTAATAACTTCCAAACCAGCCTCTGACATCTTCCAGTTGTAGATAGGGTCTAAGCCTGAAGCATTGATCTGGTAAGTAGTAGTGGTACCTGGCTCATGGAATCTTTCTAGATTGACTATATAATTTCCTGCATAAAATGCAATCCAGTTAAACATTATTCCGGTAATTACTTCATGGATACCTCGCTTAGCCTTTAATAGGCCTGATATGGCACCATATAGACCACCGGCCAGGGTTCCTGCTAGTAGTACTAAAGGGAATTGAATATAGGAAGGAAAATCAAATAAAATTCCTACCACAGCTGCTGCAATTGTACCTACGATATACTGGCCTTCAACTCCTATGTTGAAAAGTCCAACCCTTAAGGCAAAAGCAAAGCTTATACCAGTAAGTATTATGGGTGAGGCCTTAATGATAATATTCATTATGTATCGAGGTTTTGAGAACATGCCTTTAAACAGGATACTATATACTTCAAGAGGGTTATATCCTGTAGCTCCTAATACTAATGCAGCAACTAAAAAGCCAATGAAGATAGCTATTACTGCAAAAGTAAACTGACTTCTTAAGATTTTCGATACCCTATCCATTGACTTTCCCTCCTGCCATTAATAGACCGATGGTCCTTTCATCTATAGTGCCCTGCTCAAAGGTATCTACTATAGCCCCATCGTATATAACTGCTATGGTATCTGATAAATTCATTATTTCATCTAATTCAAAGGAAATCAAGAGGATTGCCTTGCCCTTGTCCCTTTCCTGAACTAGGGTTTTGTGGATATATTCTATAGCACCCACATCCAGCCCCCTAGTAGGCTGAACTGCTATTAAGAGGTCTGGGTTATTTTCCAATTCACGGGCAATTATGACCTTCTGCTGATTTCCACCAGATAGGCCTTTAACTGGTAGGTTTTCACAGTCATCAGGCCTTATATCGAATTTCTTAATTAATTCCTTGGCCTTTTTAACAGCCTTATCTTTTAAAATGATTCCTCTTTTTGAATACTCCGGTTTATTAAAGGTTTCAAGGATGACATTTTCAGCAACGGTAAAGTCTAATACTAGGCCTACCTTCTGCCTATCCTCATGGATAGTTGCCACCTTATTTTCAATTACGTTCTTTGGAGAAGTATTCTGTATTTCCTTTCCATTTATCTTTATCTCACCCTTATCCGTAGGCCTTAAGTTGGTGATGGCTTCTACTAATTCCTTCTGCCCATTTCCATCAACACCTGCAATACCTAAGATCTCTCCCCTTCGGATCTTTAAATTCAAACCCTTTACTGCATATAGGTCCTTTTCATTTTTCACATATAGGTCATCGATTTCAAAGACCACATCCCCAAATTTAGCAGGAGACTTATCTACTACTAGATTAACTGCTCTTCCTACCATCAGGTTGGCCAATTCCTCTTCACTTACATTGGCCACATCAACAGTATCTATATACTTACCCCTGCGGAGGATAGTACACTTTTCTGCTGATTGCTTAATCTCCTTTAGTTTGTGGGTAATGATTATGACAGTCTTTCCATCATCTACCAACTTGTGCATGATATTTAAAAGCTCTTCTATTTCTTGGGGAGTTAATACAGCTGTAGGTTCGTCTAATATTAAAATATCAGCCCCTCTATAAAGGGCCTTTATAATCTCTACCTTCTGCTGCATTCCTACGGAAACTTCTTCTATTACTGCATTTGGATCTACTTCTAAGCCATATTTCTCTATTATATCTAGAATCTTCTTATTTGCCTTATCTATATCTATAACACCAAAGCCCTTAGTTTCCTCCATTCCAAGGATTATGTTTTGAGCTATAGTGAAGTTTTCAACTAACATAAAGTGCTGATGAACCATACCTATACCATGTTCTATGGCTACGTTAGGGTTTTTCACATCTACCTTCTTACCATTGATGTAGATTTCCCCCTCATCTGCATTCAGTAGTCCATATAGTATACTCATCAGGGTAGTTTTACCGGCACCATTCTCTCCTAAAATGGAGTGAATGGTGCCCCTTTTTATATCTATGTCAACACTATCTAATGCAGTGAATGTACCGAATCTTTTCGTAATCCCTCTCATTTGAACTGCATAATCTTCCTGAATCCTCACAACACGCACCGTCCTTCTATTTATCCAACTGAATTAGTTAACAAATGCTTCGAAAGTAGCTTGGTCATGTGGTGGATCTATTTCCCCATTGATGATCATCTCTTGGATTTCCATGGCCTTTTCATATACTGCTGGATCCATATTTGGGTTGTTAGCAGGAATACCAACTCCACCGTTTTCTAGACCATAGTAGATAATTTGTCCACCTAGATCTTCACCCTCTAAGATTCTCTTAGATAGGTCTTTTGTTATAACTCCTACATTCTTTAAAGCAGAAGTTAATACATTATCAGGAGCTAGATAGGATTGGTCACGGTCTACTCCTATTACCCACTTATTATCTTCTACAGCTTGTTCTATAACACCGTTACCAGTAGCACCAGCTGCTACGAAGATTATGTCGTTACCATCGTTATATAGGGATGCAGCTATAGCCTTACCCTTAGCAGCATCAGTGAAGCTTTCTGCAATTTGTACGTCTACTTGGATTTCCTTGCCTAATTCCTTAGCAGCATAGTCTACACCTGCTCTAAATCCATACTCAAAGTAATCCATAACAGGACTTCTCATACCGCCTACATAAGCAACCTTGTTGGTTTCTGTAGTTAATCCTGCTATGTAACCAACGATGAAGGATGCTTCTTCCATATTAAACATTGCTGATGTAACATTATCAAGCATTTCTTCAAATACATGGTCTACGATGGCATACTTTTGATCTGGGTTCATTTGGGCACTATTGTATAGTGGCTCAGCTGTATTAAAGCCTATTCCCCAGATAAGGTCGTGTTCACCATCTACAGCTTTATCAAAGTTTGTAGCTAAGTCTGATATTTGTACAGTTTCTATAAAGGATGCTGCAATACCAGTTTCCTCTTGGAAAGCTTGTAACCCTTCCCAAGCACCTTGGTTATAACTTTGGTCGTTTACTCCACCAACGTCTGCAACCATTATTACGGATTGTTCTTTTTGCTCACTAGCTTGTCCATTGTCTGAATCCTTAACGCCTGTTGATGAGTTAGAAGAACCGCAGCCTGTTACTACCAGGGCCAACATACTGATTGCTAATAATAAAGCAATTGTCTTTTTCATCTCTTACTCTCCTTTTCTAGTGTAGTTTAAGTTATTTTAACCTTTTTGAAGCCCAATTCCAATGCCAATTCCTTCAAATAATTCATATATTCATCGGATGGGCTCTCTGCTTCCTTAAGCCTACCTATGACTCCATGGTTTCTAAACTTAATTAACTTCAAATTAGTGTAACTAATTTTTTCACCAATGGTAGATTTAATCCCTTTTAGGATATCCTCTGCATCTACCTCATCAGGAATGCATACAATCCTTATCTCTTCCAGCTTATCTAGGTCAGATAAGAATTTTAAATTCTTTAATACATTCCTATTATTGCCACCGGTAAGCTTGTTAAATTTTTCATTATCCCAAGCCTTAACATCCAGCATAACTCCACTGCATACTTCTATTAGCTCAGGATATTTTGATAAGTCGATAGTACCATTACTATCAATTAGGCAGGATAAACCTGCCTTTTGTCCTAAAGTAAATAACTCTACTAAGAATTCAGGATAGAGGGTACATTCCCCTCCAGAGACGGTAATGCCTCGGATGAAGGGAATGTCCCTTTCTACTTCTTTAAATACTTCCTCAGCTGTCATCCATTTAATCTCTTCAGTTGGAGAAGATTCGGTGCACATTTCTTGAGTTTCAGGATTGTGGCAATATGCACACCTAATATTGCAGCCTTGGAGGAATATTGCTGTACGATTGCCTGGTCCATCCACTAAACTATGCGGGATTATCTTGCGAACTGGAGCTTTTATCATACTCCTCTAACCTTTCTGTTTTGTAGCTTGTTGTTGTCATAATTTGGTGCTCCCAGATGGGTAGTATTTTGCAACACCTGCTCACCTTTTTTGTATTTCTCAATTTCGCTTCTCTTAACTAGATAGCCAGTTATCCTTACAAGGTCGCCATTTTCCTCATAGAAGGCTATATACTTAACTCCTAAGTCAAAGGCTCCCTTTACTATATCTAACATGGCTGAAGGATTGTTCCTAGCCGTAGTTTCCATGGCAAATATATCACTACATCCTGTTGGAATTAGCTTATGGAATCTTGCACTGTGGCGTAGGTGGTCTGACATATTTTCAGGTTCATCACCTATTGGAATCCTTACTCCAGCTGTAATTCCAATATCATAATCCATACCTACCTGGGCATGAAGCAGGAAGCGGTTATTAGATATTGGTGAATATAAAGCTGGAAATTCTGAAAGGAATTCATGGATAGTATGCATGATTCTGTCAGCTAAGTCATCAGCTTCCTTGTCATGACCATATCGTTTTCCTTCATCCTTCATTAGGATGTTTGTACAGTCAGCCAAGCCTACGATTCCATACATTCCTATGAACCTATCCTTATGGATTAAACCTTCTTTTACTAAGAAGGAGCTTTCAAAGAATCCTGATTCCTCAACTAGGAAGCGAATCCTTTCATTCATGTAGTTTGCCAGAGCTTCTAAGCATTCTGGTAATATTGTATCGAAGAAGTGGTCTACATCCTTAGCTAGTTTGGCTGCATTTGGTAATACTACCCTAGCTAAAGTATAGGCCCCTCCACCTATTGGTAGGATGTTATAACAACTGGCAATACCATAATCGGTAGTATAGGTATCCTTATTAAGCTTGTGGTTGCAGATTGCTGGATTAGCACAGAACATAGTAGTGTATAGGGCTAGTTCTGCTATTTCATCAGAAGTTATATCTGGGTCATACTTAAAGGTAAAGTTAGGAACCGCATTCTGCAACTCCCTTTCCACTTCTAAAATAAGCCTTCCAGCACGTGTATCCTCTGGTCCCAGGTTGGCGTGACAGAAACTATCGGTTATAGTTCTATCGATATAGTTTAAGAATAATTTTAGCTTTTTCTTAATCTCCTCATCTGTATATCCATCTAGGAAGGGAGCTATCATCTTATCTAGATTCCCTAAATATATTGGGAAGCTAGTAATTGAAGGAACATGACGATAAAGGATCATCAAGGCATTTAATAACTCATCTAGATCCTTTGGTGGTTCTATTTGTAAGAATTCACTACCTTCCTTTATGAACTTATCGTAGTCTGGTAAAATATAGCGTGGACGATAAGGAGCATTTCCTTCAAATAGGTTATCGATTGCATTCTTTTCAAAATAGTATTGAGTCTTTTCTGGTATATGAAGCACGTCTAACGTGTTTTCTGCAGCTTGAGCTAAAGAAAGAACTTTTTGCTCATAAGTTAACTTTTGACTTTTAACTAATCCTAAAATATCAGTCATCAACACCATCCCCTTTAAAAAAATTAGTAGTTTACAAAGCTCTCAACGCTTTCATACATCTTTTCGTATTGGGGCTTTGTAATTATAATCCTATGACCTTCTACAGTTAACAGACCTTGTTTTTCAAGCCTTTTAATCACTCGATTTACCGTTTTAACTGCATAGCCTGTTTCTTCAGCTATCTGCTGCCTAGTCATCTTCAAGATGCAAAAGTCGTCTTTAGCATATAAACGATAATTTTGTACTAAGTAAATTTTTATTCTGTCGATGGACTTAATCATAAGAAAAGTCCTAAGGTGCTTTTGTTCATCTAATACCCTTTTAAGGATGATATGGGTCCTTTTATAGAGGTATTTTGAATTGTTTTCAAGAAAGTTCTTGTAGACATCTACCGGCATAGTTATAAAGACGCATTTGGACTCGGTGATCAAAGTAGCCCTAAAGTTTGGTATATCTGCCAAAGCCTCCATCTCCCCGAAGACCTCAGGGGCAGGGAATTTAGTAAAGGCATAGACGTCCCCTGTAGAGAATTCTTCCAGGGCCTTAACCAGTCCAGATAGAAGTATCCATATGGTATCTATTTTTTCATCAGATGAAATAAATCTTTCTCCAGCTTGCAGTGTAACTACCTGGCAATCATCCAATAGATCTAGGTTATCATCGTTAAAAAGTTCTTCAAAAGCATCCACTCTTATATCCGAATATTCTAATATCTCTTTTAAAATCTCGTGCATCAATCACACCTCAATTTAATATATCATAATACAAATAAGGCCAACAAGGACACATGTCCTTATTTTATCGTTATTTAAAAGACAATTAAAAGCCATGTAAAAAGGATGTTAAGGTTGAAAATTTAATAAGTTTTCTTATATCGATAATAATGGAAAAGTATACCAAATCTCAAATTAATCCCCTATAATGATGACTAATGACCTAATTTAAGTTTGATTTGTAACCCTGGCTTTAAGCTATAATATTATTTATTAAATTTGATTATATAAAGGTTCATACGTTATTAAGCTCTTAATTTTGCTCCTTATAGAATTTACTAAAACTAACTTGTTATCACCCTTTACTTTATACATCCCCTTTAATATATAAATAATTAATTTTATTAATCGAATTTATAGGTATATTATTAATAATCAGTTCTTACTTATTGGCATAATTATCTATTAAGATATTAAAACAGGAGGGATAGTGTGAGAAAGAAGGAAGTTGGTGGATTTATCCTTATTATATTAGGGATTTTCCTCTTATTATTTAACCTGGGCTATGTAAATTTCAACATCTTCTTAAGCCTACTTGATCTCTGGCCCTTATTCTTAATCGCCATAGGGGTCAATATAATTTTTAAAAATAAGCGGCTTATTACTTATATAAGCTGGATTATAATCTTTATCATTATAATAGTTTATGGCCTCCTTATGCCCACTAATACCACCGATGAAGTCCAATCAGAAACCCTTACCATAGAAAAACTTCCTGATACTAGCTATGGGCATTTAAAGCTAGATATTGGAGCAAGCCAGCTGAAAATTGCTTCCACTAAAGACCACCTACTAGAGGCTGACTTAAGGGGTAGGCCACTGGACTTTAGGGAAAGCTACATGAACAACAGGCAAAGGGCAGTATTAGATTTCCAGACTAGGCCCTTTAAAATAAGTGGAATCCAGAGGGACAGGATGTATGATAGCTATACCTTCAAGCTTAACGAGGATATTATCTGGGATATAGATTTAGATTTAGGAGCCGTATCCTGTGAGTTGAATTTGGAAGATCTTGCCGTTAGAAAAATCGACCTAGATTCAGGGGCTACTGACATGACTTTTATATTAGGTAAGAGGCATGATCTAGATTTTGATATTAATACAGGGGCTTCCGATATCAAGATAATACTTCCTCCTGATGTGGGTTTAAGAGTTGAGATGGATTCAGCCCTATCCAATTCCAACCTAAAAGATTTAAATATAGTTAAAAGGGGTGATTATTATATCTCTCCTGATTATGATAGGGCAGAGGTTACCATCCATTTGGATATAGACATGGGTGTGGGTAATATAGAGTTTATTTATAGTGAATAATAAAAAGGAATAAGAAATAGCTAGTAATCTTTAAAAAATTCATATTATGAACCCACATATTATGACTACATTAAAATGCACCTCCCAGTTTAAACATACTTAGAGGTGCATTCTATCTTTATTTATTTAACAATTCAATGATGGCCTTACAGAAGGCTGGTAAATCCTTAGGAGTTCTGGAAGTTATTAGGTGACCATCTACTACTACTTCCTCGTCTACATAAGTAGCCCCTGCATTTACCAAATCATCCTTAATGGCAAAGAAAGAAGTTACCCTTTTACCCTTTAGATCACAGCAGGATGCCATCATCCAAGGACCATGGCATATGGCAGCTATAGGCTTGCCTGCCTTATCCATTTGCCTTACAAATTCCTTAGTGGCTTCAGTCCTCCTCATTAAATCAGGTGAAAAGCCCCCTGGAATTATCACGGCATCATAGTCTTCAGCATTTACCTCTGATGAAGCCTTGGTACTTTTTTCCGTTAGGCCAGTTTTGGAGCTAAATACCTTGTCCTTTTCCGGACCTACAAGGTCCACCTGATAACCTTCCTCTAGCATCCTAAAGTATGGATAAATTAATTCCCTTTCATCGAATAAGTCTTCAATCAATATTGCTATCTTCTTCATTTTAAACTCCTTTCTAAATCAAGTACTTATACATCCATATTATATCTACCCATTATACTATATATTAATACCAATAGTTGATTTTCCTTTAAAAGAAGTCCTATAAGGACTTAAATGGAGACTAGATAAAGAGCTGGATCAAATAGACTACTAGACAGGATAAGATAGAAACTTGAAATAAACTTGCCCCAAACCAAGCCAATATAAGCCCCACTATAAGGGCTAAGGCCCCAGATATTGGGCTATTAGTAGCTTCCAATATGGCTGGGAAGGTCATTACCGCTAAGGTAACATAGGGTACATAATATAGAAATGAACGTAAAAATCGATTGCTAATCTGCCTTACTTGCTTAAAAATGATAGTCTTGAAAAGATAAAGCTTAAAATAAAGCTTATAAGGACCACCAGTCCTACTTTAGAGTTTTCCTTAGCCGGTGGTATTATAACTGCTAGAAACATACCATATAAGGCTACGCTTAAGGCACTTACTATATTAGCCGATAGTACATTGCCTGCTGCCACCCCAATGGCCGTTCCTAGGGACCAGGCAGGCAAGGCCACCAGCATAGCACCATAGAAGTAATAGGGATTCAGCCAATCTCTCTGGGCAATGGAGATGCCGAAGAGTTCATCGGTTACATCAAAGCCAATAAGCATCCTATGGTAAAGGGCTGTATCTGCTTTTAGTTTTTGGCTTAGGGCCGTACTCATTAAGAAATAGCGGGCATTGGCAATAAGGGTTACTATGGCCATTTCCCAGTAGCTTCCTCCTGTTGAAATCAACAAAAAGCCTACATAGCCGCCAGCTGAAGCATTGGTCAGCAAGGCAGCTAGAAAGCCTTGAAATACAGTAAGCCCTGCATTCCTAGCCGCAATTCCCAGGGTAAAGGAAACAGCCAGATAGCCTAAGGCTATTGGCATACCATCCCTAAGGCCTTCCTTTAAGGCTTTATTTTTGAAGCTTTCTCTTCACTTACAATGGATAGTTTATCTTCTAGTATACCAGTCCTTTTATCCACTGACATTCTCCTTTATATTTCACTAAAAAATTTCCTTTATGATATATAGATTATACTTATACAAGGAGAAAAAGACAAATTATATTATTAGACCAATAATAGCTAATTTGACCTATAAAGTAGACAAAAAGGCCCCTTCCTTTTAAGGAGGAAAGTTAAAAGGAAGGGGCTAGATATTATGATTCTGATTCTAAAGCAGCAAGATTTACTCAGCAGTGTGAGTAATATCTTCCTCTTGCCAAAAGTCCGTTTTATCCTTTAAATCAATGGCTGATGCTAAGAATACTGGGTCCTTATCAGCCTTCTTCTGCTTTATATAGTCATTTAAGCAATCGATGGCTGGTTTTTGTAAGGCAAAAATGGCTGGGATATTGATTAAGGCCATGGCTGCCATAAGTACGTCAGCCGTATCCCATGCTACCCCAAATTCCAATCCTGCACCTATGAAAATAAGTAGAACAGCTACTGTTCTAAAGGCAGTTAAAACCCCCTTACTTACATCGCCTTTTAGTAGGTATACTAAATTAGCCTCTGCATAGAAATAATTTCCGATTAAGGTTGTAAATCCAAATAGGAAGATTGAGAAAGCCAAGAAATGTTGACCTAATGACCCAAAGTTATGGGTAAGTGCAGCTACATTATAAGGTGCTCCTGCCAGTTCTGGGTCTGGTGCTACCCCTGAAGCTAGCAGCATGATAGCAGTGGCCGTACATATTACCCAAGTATCTAGGTAAACAGATAACATTTGAACCAATCCCTGTTTAACTGGATGAGATACATCTGCAGATGCTGCCGCATTAGGCGCAGAACCTATACCAGCCTCGTTGGAGTATAGTCCTCTTTTTAGTCCATACATTACTGCAGAACCTGTAAATCCTCCAAAGATTGCCTTAAAATCAAAGGCCTGGGTGAAGATATCTACAAACATGGCCGGAATTAAGCTTATATTTTTAATAATTACTACTAAGGCAACTATAATATAGATAACAGACATTATTGGAACTAGTAAAGATGCAACTTCACTTAACTTTTTTCCACCACCAAAAATACTATAGGCTGCAAGAATAGCTAAAATTCCTCCTATAATGTAAGGGGTAATTTCTGCATTATAAAAGTCATAGGTGGCAAAAGCTGAATTAACATTAAAGGCAGCCAGCATATTAAAACCTACCATATAGGTTAGAATCAATAAAATTGCGAAAGTAATACCTAAGGCCTTATTCTTTAATCCATCCTCTATATAATATGCTGGCCCACCATAGGAAGCTCCTTCCTTGTCCCTTTTCTTATATATCTGAGCAAGGGTACTCTCAATAAAGGCTGATGCTGCACCTACAAAGGCTACAACCCACATCCAAAACACTGCTCCAGCACCGCCTAGGCAGATGGCAGTTGATACACCTATGATATTTCCTGTACCAACCCTGGAAGCAGTAGAAACCATTAAAGCTTGGAATGAAGACAAACTCTTTTCATCTTTAGATGGTTCTCCTATAACCCTGATGGATTCACCTAAAAGGCCTAGTTGTACAAACTTAGACTTAAAAGAAAAGTACAAGCCTCCACCAATTAACAGGATTGGCAATAAGTAGGTATAGAGGAATCCACTTAAACTACCAATTAACTTTGCGTACATCCTTATCCCTCCTAATGGATTTAATAAATAAACTACTCTTTAGCCACAACTACTAAAGTTTTAATAAAATCCAACTAAATCCAAGTCACATTTCTGACAACTAGAAGCCTTATCGTGTACGCTATGGTGGGTCCTTTAAAGTGTTTTTTAATATAAATAAAAGATAAATAAAAGCTTTAAATTACATCTTTAGATCCCCCCTTGTTAAACTATTAATTATCCCTTTAATAATACCCACTTTTTGTAAAATTATATAAAGTGAATAATATTGTTTGATAATAATTTATTAATCTTCTTATCTGTTTATTACCCCAAGACCCTGTTATAATAACATTTTGCAGCTTTACTTGAAACTTCTTAAACAATAATAAGGGCCTAGGAGCTACTCCTAGACCTTTTCCTTTAATACTATATATGATTTATAATTATACCCTTACCAATTCCCATTTCTCTCCCCTGTATCTCCTTGTGAAGAAGAGGGCTCTTACATACCAGTCACATATCATGCCTATCCAGACTCCAAAGACTCCAAAAGCTAGATATTTAGCGAAAAATATACCTAAGCCTATTCTTACAATCCACATAGAGCTGATGCTTACAATCATTGCATATTTTACATCCTTTGCCGCCCTTAATGTATTTGGTAATGCAAAGCCTAGAGGCCAAGATATGCAAACATTGATACCATGGAATATTATGATCTTCCTTGCTAGTTCAGCCGTTTCAACTGAAAGATTGTAGGCCTTCAGGGCAATAGGTAAGATTAGGAAAATGACTAGATTTATAGCCATAATGGAGATGTAGCAATATTTAAGAAGCTTCCTAGTATAAAACCTAGCCTGCTCATAATCTCCAGCCCCGGCACACTGGCTAACAACAGTAACCATAGCTAAACCGATGGCAACGCCTGGTAGGAACTGGAAGGCTGTAATATTGTTGGCAACTGCGTTAGCCGTAATGGCTGAAGTCCCAAAGGTGGATACTACGCTTAGTAGCATAATCTTTCCTAACTGGAATAGGCTGTTTTCTATACCATTAGGTATACCTACATAGAGGATATCCTTTACCATATCCCAGTTCAATTTAAATTTAAAGGGCCTGCCTATATGGATGATTAGTTCCTGGTCCCTGAGGAGTAGGATTATAATAATTGCAGCCACAATTCTTGAAACTAGTGTAGGAATGGCAGCTCCTTCTACCCCCATGCCAAAACCGTAGATAAGGGTTGCGTTGCCTACCACATTGATAGTATTCATTATTAGGGATGTTTTCATAGTTATATTAGAATTACCCATGGCTCTAAATAAGGCCGCTCCACTGTTGTACAAGGCTATAAAGGGGATACTAGCAAAGACGATGGTCATATATCTGTGAGCATATTCTTCTACGATGGGTTCTATGGATCCGAATACTACATTTAAGATGAAGTTTCTAGCAAGGTATAATAAGAACATTAATATAACAGAAAAGAGGGTTACGAAAATTATTAGTTGTTCTCCTGCCTCCGATGCTTTTTTATGTTTGTTCTTGCCTATAAACTGTCCTGCAACTACTGCTCCTCCAGTTGCTAAAGCACCGAATACATTTATAAGTAGGATATTAATTGAATCCACTAGGGATACGGCTGAAACTGCGCTCTCCCCTACGCTGGCAACCATTATGGTATCCGCCATACCAACAGCTACTGCCAGAAACTGTTCTATTATAAGGGGTATAATAAGATAGATAAGTGCTTTTCTTGTAAAGAACTGATTTTGCTTCCTTTCCTTTTCCAAATACCATTCCTCCTTAAATATTTATATAAATTCATATTTTTATACAAAGAATAAAGGAAACCTTAAAATCCAAGATTTTCGCCTGTAACTTAATCCTCTGAATTCATGGGGTAAGTTTTTCCTATGGGGATAGTGAACATAAATCCCTTATTGTTACTGTCTACATCCTCCAATACCTCTTGTACTACTGCCACTGCCTTTTCAACTAGTTCATCATTTTCTAAAACCGTAAAGATGGTCTTATTATAGGGAAGGGAGTCGTCTAAGATGGATTTTAGGTAGCCGAAGATAGGAATATTTTGGTTGCTGCTACTAACTATCAAGCTGGCCATTCCCTGGCTATCTAAAATCGTAGCCCCACTTACCCCAATATTAACAAATCCTTCTAAAATATCGTTTAGGTAGTCCACCTCATTTAATACTATAAATAGGACCTGGATATCCTTCACCTTCTTTCCATTTGTATTTCTCTCTTCTCATGCTTTTCTTTTTTCCTATCTCTTCTTAAGGCTCCGTCAATTTCTCCGGCCTTTTCTATGGCAATCTTAGCAAAGATAGGTCCTGAGACCTCATAAATCAAGACGCTAAACATGATGATGGTACTGATGGCAGCTGCAAACTCTGGTAGTTGTTGACGAACAAGGACAATAAGCCCTATGGATACTCCACCCTGGGGAAGTAAGGCTAAACCTAGATATCTTCTTACCGTTTCCTCTGCCTTAACTATCCTAGCTCCTAAGGAGGCTCCTGCTGCCTTACCAAAGCCCCTAGCAAATATATAGGCCACTCCCATTATCCCAACCTGAGCTAAAATACTTAAATCCAGGCTGGCACCTGCTAGGGTGAAGAAGAGTACATAAACCGGCGATGAAAAGTCGGATACTGAGTCAAATACCCTCTTAGATCTTTGTAGCATGTTAACTAAAGCCGTACCCATCATAATATTAGTTAGTAAGGGTGAGAATCCTAGGACATTAGACAGGCCAGTGGCAATACCTATAGAAGCCAAGGACATGGCCTGTAATTCATCCCGGTTGCTGGATTTCTTGGCCACAAAGGATAGGATGATTCCTAAAGCTAAACCTAATAGGATTGAACCAGCTATTTCTACAACCGGCCCCCTTAACATCTCCAATAAGGAATAATCATGATTTCCAAGGGATAATCTAGCCAAGGATATGGCTATTCCAAAGGCCATGATTCCCAATACATCGTCTAAGGCAACTACAGGTAGTATGGTCTTAGTTAAGGGTCCTTTGGCCTTATACTGCTGTATTACTAACAAGGTTGCCGCCGGTGCAGTAGCAGCTGACATGGATGCTAATACTATACTAAAAGCAAAGGGCTGGTTAAATCCAAAATACATTATGCTAAATACAAGGAATATGGCACCTATAACCTCTGCCAGGGTTATTATCAATATGGATTTACCCAGCTTCAACATATCCTTTATTATAAACTCACTTCCGATACTAAAAGCTATAATTGCTAAAGCCAATTCACTAATAACAGAAAAGCTGTCCATATCTGCTGGGCTTACATATTTGGTAAATGATGGGCCCAAGAGTAAACCGGCTACTAGATATCCTGATACATTAGGTAACTTAAAATAACGTGCTATCTTACCTCCAATGGCACCTACTATTAATACTATGCTGATCTTTAGAAGCAAATCCAACTTCAACTACCTCCTCATCATAATATTTAACCATATGACCTTTACACGCTTTCAATATTGCCCCCAATAACCGTTCAACTAAAAATGGGCATAAAAGAAAGCGCATAAACCAACTCAAAAATGAGTATCGTCATACGCTTGGTGTTCTCCTATGGGGTTAGCTGACGGGTTAGGGCTCCCAAGTCGCCCCTCCAAAGAATTGGATTCACCCCAAATAAGTTGGGTCCCCCACTACTATTACGATTCGGAGTTTCTTTTCTATGTTAACATATAAAATTATAAATGTCAAAAACTAAAATCATCATGATAGCGTCAATAGTCCTTAACAGATTCTTTTTTACTTTCTGATTCTGTTTCTGCTATTATGAAGTTTAACAGCTCTATTACATGTTCTTTATTATGCTTATTAATGTAGGTCCCTTTATCCAGTGNAGCNCTTGTTTGTGGCATATGTGATGTTGCTTTTTTTACATACTGGGATAAATGAAAGTAATCTAATACAAATTCACTTCCCTTTATCCAGTGTAGCCCTTCTTTTATCCATCTTGCCCCATCACCTGAAATGTATATTTTGTCTACACCATCTAAATCATAGGCTTCATCTAGATAGTTAGCTACCTCTAGCCATAAATCTTCATTATTCTTTAAAGAACCTGTAAAATATCTCTTATTGATTAATTCATACCTTCCCTTTGATTTAAGTTTCCTTCCTTCATGGACATAGACTAATTTAATCTCTCTATTTACTCCATCTTGCATAGCTACGTGATCTTCATCTGCTTCTATGTATATTGTTTTAACTACTCTTTTCTTAAATAGTGGTTTTACAGCATCATTTTCCACATTGCCAAGCTTTCTTATGCAATTCATAACTGTTTGTTTGGTTACAGATGTATTTGAAGATACTCTTAATCCTGATTTATGGTAAGAATTTTCTATGGATTCTTCAATTAAACCAGCTTCATAGGATAAGTCCATTCTTTCATATGGAGCAATTCCAACTAATGTATCTGACAAATACTCATACTCACCGGTAACTTTATTCTTGTAATAGGTTCTTTTGTAATTAACATCACCAAATTTTGTTATTAGTGTTTTTTCATCATCTCTTCTTTGTATGTGGTATTCTTTTTTTCTATCTTCAGAGTTTCTGACTATTTCATCGAGTAATTCCAAGGCACCTTTAACAATTCTAACTCCTATTTCATCTAGAGATTTGCTTGTATTAACAATGAATTTAGAGATATCTTTAGAGTTTAAAATTAAATCTTCTAAATTATTTTCTATATCTACAGTGATTTTTTCCATGATTTCGTGTATAATTGTATTCATGTGAATAGCCTCCTCTATGTTTTGATGTTATATTTGAACATTTCCATCATAACATATGAGGCTATTCTTTTTTATATTTTTTCCTACAATTATTTTACACTAAG
>JGI24713J26584_10001036_pt1 | contig 20659 bp, 38 predicted proteins | sample BioPla4DNA1_FD_26584 | JGI IMG/M metagenome (IMG submission 26584) | reverse complement strand
CCATTCTTCAATGGATATAGACCACAATTCTACTTTAGAACAACAGACGTAACAGGAGATATCCAATTACCAGAAGGTGTAGAAATGGTAATGCCAGGAGATAATGCTAAGTTTACAATAGAGTTAATAACTCCAATAGCTATGGAAGAAGGACTAAGATTTGCTATTCGTGAAGGTGGAAGAACAGTAGGAGCAGGAGTTGTTACAAAAATACTTGGATAATTAAAAAATATAGGGACCCTAAATAAATTTAGGGCCCCTCTATGAATTTAAATAGGTGAGAAAAAACTTAAGATTTTAGCAAAAAAAGTCTTGAGTTTTTTCCATGCTTATTATAAAATGTAATAGTGCTCATTTTAGACATTGCGATGAGGCAAAAGGTGGCTCCGCTAAGACGGAGGGAATTTTTGCTGAGAATGTCCGGTTTTAAATCGGGCGACTAGAATTGCGGAAAATTATAAAAAAAAATACAACACACCAGGAAGGGTGTATCGGCAATTCCGGTCGCATGTAAAAAAAAGTATAACATGCGATAGAAGGAGGGAATTACATGTCAAAACAAAAAATTAGAATCAGGTTAAAGGCTTATGATCATGAGTTGTTAGATTCTTCAGCTCAAAAAATTGTTGAGACTGCTAAGAGAACAGGTGCTACTGTATCAGGTCCAGTGCCACTACCAACAGAAAAGGAAATCATAACTATCCTAAGAGCAGTTCACAAGTATAAGGACTCTAGAGAGCAATTTGAGCAAAGAACTCATAAAAGATTAATCGATATCTTAAACCCAAACCAAAAAACCATAGATTCACTTATGAGACTGAACTTACCAGCAGGTGTAGATATTGAAATCAAATCATAATTTTATAAGATTACTTAATGTAATCCGCTGTAAATAATAGGAGGTGTAGTAATGAAGAACATAATTGGAAGAAAAATTGGTATGACCCAAATTTTCCAAGAAGACGGAACTGTAATCCCAGTAACAGTAGTAGAAGCAGGACCGGTAGTAGTAGTTCAAAAGAAAACAGCAGAGCTTGATGGTTACAACGCAATCCAAGTTGGATTTGGAGAAGTAAAAGAAAGAAGACTAAACAAGCCTATGAAGGGTCATTTTGATAAAGTTAATGTAGCATATAAAAAATATTTAAAAGAATTTAGAGTTGAAAATCCAGATGAATATGAAATAGGACAAGAAATTTACGCAGATGTATTTGAAGCAGGAGATTTTGTAGATGTAACTGGAATATCAAAAGGTAAAGGAACTGCAGGTGTTATTAAGAGACACGGATTTGGTAGAGGTAGAGAAACTCACGGTTCTAAATTCCATAGAATGCCTGGTGGTTTATCAGCCAGTGCGACTCCAGGAAGGGTATTTAAAGGCCATAGAATGATGGGTAGAATGGGTAACGAAAAAGTTACTGTACAAAATCTTGAAATAGTAAGAGTAGATAAGGATAAAAACTTAATCTTAATAAAAGGCGCAATACCAGGACCTAAGAAAGGTATTGTAACAATAAAAGAGACAGTTAAAAAGTAATAATTCAGGCGGAAAGGAGGATGCAATATGCCTAAGGTAAATGTTTACAACATGTTAGGAGAAAAGGTTAGAGAAATTGAATTAGATGAAAACGTTTTCGGTATTGAAGTTAACCAACATGTGGTTTATGAAGTTGTAAAAAATCATCTTGCAAATAGAAGGCAAGGTACTCAATCTGCAAAGACTAGAGCAGAAGTAAGAGGCGGTGGAAGAAAGCCTTGGAGACAAAAAGGTACAGGTAGGGCTCGTCAAGGAAGTATAAGAGCGCCACATTTCACAGGTGGAGGAGTAGCTTTTGCACCAAAGCCAAGGGATTATAGCTACACAGTACCTAAGAAAGTAAAAAGACTTGCTATGAAGTCAGCCTTAACATCTAAGGTGTTAAACAACGAAATCATAGTGGTTGATGAAATTAAATTTGATGCACCAAAAACTAAAGAAATGGTAAATTTCTTAAATAATATAAAGGCAGATAAAAAAGCTCTAATCGTTATGGGAGAAAAAAGCGAAAATGTAGTTAAATCTGCTAGGAATATACCAAATGTAGAAACTACTCTTGTTAATACTCTAAATGTTTATGATATCTTAAAATATAACTCATTTATCATAACAGAGGATGCAGTCAAAAAAGTGGAGGAGGTGTATGCATAATGCGTAATCCACACGATATTATCATTAGACCAGTAATTACTGAAAGAAGTATGGAAGATATGGCAGAAGGGAAATATACTTTTGTTGTAGATAAAAAAACCAATAAGTCAGAAATCAAAAAAGCTGTAGAGACCATATTCGGAGTGAAAGTAGAAAAAGTAACTACTATGAATATGAAAGGTAAAGTAAAAAGACAAGGAATCTATATAGGAAAAAGACCAGATTGGAAGAAAGCAATAGTAAAACTAACAGAAGATTCTAAGAGAATAGAATTCTTCGAAGGAATGGAATAGAAGTTTATTAGAAGGAGGGACAACGATGAGCGTTAGAAAATATAAACCAACTTCTCCTGCCTTAAGACAAATGACTGTTTTAACATTCGAAGAAATTACTAAGAAAGAACCTGAAAAGTCATTAGTTGTTAGCCTAAAGAAGAGTGGCGGAAGAAACTCTCAAGGTAGAATCACTATTCGCCATAGAGGTGGAGGAGCAAAAAGAAAATATAGAATAATCGATTTTAAAAGAGATAAAGATGGAATACCAGGTCGTGTAGCGGCTATTGAATATGATCCAAATAGAACGGCAAATATTGCCCTAATAAATTATGTAGATGGTGAGAAAAGATATATTTTAGCACCACATAATTTAAAAGTAGGAGATATAATCGAATCTGGAGAAAATGCAGACATTAAAATAGGTAATGCATTGAAGTTAAGAGATATTCCTGTAGGTACTACTGTGCACAATGTTGAACTAAAGCCAGGAAAAGGCGGACAATTAGTTAGATCAGCTGGAGCGTCAGCTCAATTAATGGCAAAAGAAGGAGATTATGCACAACTTAGACTTCCATCAGGAGAATTTAGATTAGTGAGAATAGATTGTAAAGCAACAATAGGTCAAGTTGGAAACATATCTCACGAGCTTGTTACTATAGGTAAAGCTGGTAGATCAAGACATATGGGTAAGAGACCTTCAGTTAGAGGTAGTGCTATGAACCCAGTAGACCATCCACATGGTGGTGGTGAAGGTAGAGCACCAATCGGTATGCCTGCGCCATTAACTCCATGGGGTAAACCAACACTAGGCTTAAAAACTAGAAAGAAAAACAAGAAATCTGATAAATATATCGTGAGAAGAAGAACTAAGTAGTTAATATCTGAAAGGAGGAGTAGTAGTGGGTAGATCTCTTAAAAAAGGACCCTTTTGTGATGATCATCTTCTTAAGAAAATAGAAGAACTGAACAAAAACAATGAAAAGAAAGTCATTAAAACATGGTCACGCCGTTCAACTATATTCCCAGAGATGGTAGGTCATACCATAGCTGTACATGACGGAAGAAAACATGTTCCTATATATATAACTGAAGACATGGTAGGACATAAATTAGGTGAGTTTGTGCCAACAAGAACATTTAGATCCCATGTTGACAAGAACGAAAGGTCATCAGGAGTAAGATAGATAGAAGGAGGGAAATATAGTGGAAGCTAGAGCTATAGCCAAATACGTTAGAATTTCACCACGTAAGGTGAATTTCATATGTAAAGAAATTAGAGGCAAGCAAGTAGATGAAGCCTTATCAATTTTAAGGTTCACACCAAAAAAAGGTGCAAGAATCCTTGAAAAGGTTTTAACCTCTGCCATTGCCAATGCGGAAAATAATTTCAATATGGATAGAGATAATCTTTATGTATCTGATGCTTATGCAAACGATGGTCCACATATGAAAAGATGGAGACCTAAGGCAAGAGGAATGGCCTATCCAATATTAAAAAGAACAAGTCATATAGGAGTAGTTGTTAAAGAAAGAGAATAGAAAAGGAGGGATAGATAATGGGTCAAAAAGTTAATCCTCATGGTTTAAGAGTTGGTATAATTAAAGATTGGGATTCAAAATGGTATGCAGATAAAAAGAACTTTAACGAATTTTTAGTAGAAGATTATAAAATTCGTGAATTTATAAAGAAAAAACTGTTTATAGCTGGTATTTCAAAAATTGAAATAGAAAGAGCAGCTAATAGAATTAAAATTAATGTTCACACAGCTAAACCAGGCATGGTAATAGGAAAAGGTGGTTCAGGCGTAGAAGAAATAAGACTAGATATTGAAAAACTAACTAAAAAATCAGTAATAATAAACGTTGAAGAAATTAAAATTCCTGAACTAGATGCACAATTAGTAGCTGAAAACATTGCAGCTCAATTAGAAAGAAGAATTTCCTTTAGAAGAGCCATGAAGCAAGCTATCCAAAGAACAATGAGATTTGGTGCTAAAGGTATAAAAACTGCAGTATCAGGAAGACTTGGTGGTGCAGACATGGCTAGAACTGAAGGATACAGTGAAGGAACAATCCCACTACAAACACTAAGAGCAGATATAGACTATGGTTTTGCTGAAGCAGATACAACTTATGGAAAACTTGGTGTTAAGGTATGGATATATAAAGGAGAAATACTTCCTGCTAAGAAAGTAGAAAAAGAAGAAGAGGTTGTTGAAGAATAGACCACAAATCCAAGGAAGGAGGAAAATAAGATGTTAATGCCTAAAAGAGTTAAATATCGTAGAGTTCATAGAGGAAGAATGAAGGGCAAGGCAACAAGAGGTAATACAATTACTTATGGTGAATTTGGATTACAAGCCTTAGAGCCAGCTTGGATTACTTCCAATCAAATAGAGGCAGCAAGACGTGCTATGACTAGATATGTTAGAAGAGGCGGTAATATTTGGATCAAGATATTCCCAGATAAGCCAGTAACTGAAAAACCTGCAGAAACTCGTATGGGTGCTGGTAAAGGTGCACCAGAATACTGGGTAGCAGTAGTAAAACCAGGAAGAATATTATTCGAAATGGGCGGAGTATCAGAAGAAGATGCTAGAGAAGCTATGAGACTAGCTGCACATAAATTACCAATTAAAACAAAGTTTATAGCTCGTGAGGAAACGCAAGAAAAGGGTGGTGAAGCTAATGAAGGCTAAGGAAGTACGCCAATTATCAGATGCGGAATTAAAGAATAAATTAAATGAATTGAAGGCTGAACTCTTTAACTTAAGATTTCAATTGGCTACTGGTCAATTAGATAATCCATCAAGAATAAAAGCAGTCAGAAAAGATATAGCCCGTGTAAAGACCATAGTGAGAGAACGTGAATTAGGGATAGGAAAGGAGGTTTAGTCTTACATGGAAAGAGGAAATCGTAAAGTCAGAATAGGTAGTGTAGTAAGCGATAAGATGGATAAAACTGTAGTAGTAGCCGTTGAAACCTTTGTAACACATCCTTTATACAAAAAACAAATAAGACGAACCACTAAATTCAAAGCTCATGATGAAAATAATGAATGCAAAGTTGGGGATATAGTTAAAATAATGGAAACTAGACCACTTAGCAAAGATAAAAGATGGAGAGTTGTTAGTATTATAGAGAAAGCAAAATAATCCCTTTAATCTAGGAAGGAGGTATTCGAATGATTCAAACAGAAAGCCGATTAAGAGTAGCTGACAATTCAGGTGCAAAAGAAGTCCTAGTTATTAGAGTCTTAGGTGGAACTAATAAGAAATATGCTAGAATCGGTGATATAGTAGTTTGTACCGTTAAATCAGCAACACCTGGTGGAGTTGTTAAAAAAGGTGATGTTGTTAAAGCAGTAGTTGTAAGGACTACTAAGGGTATTAGAAGAAATGATGGTTCATATATAAGATTTGATGATAATGCAGCTGTAATTATAAAAGAAGATAAAAACCCAGTAGGAACACGTATATTTGGGCCTGTTACTAGGGAACTTAGAAGAGGTAACTTCATGAAGATTATTTCCCTAGCACCAGAAGTACTATAGGAGGAGGTGTACAGTATGCATGTAAAAAGTGGAGATACAGTAGTAGTAATTTCTGGAAAAGATAAAGGAAAAACAGGAAAAGTTCTAAAAGCATTTCCTAATGAAAATAGAGTGATCGTTGAAGGCATAAACATGCTCACGAAACATCAAAAACCTAAAGGACCTACTTCACCTGGTGGAATAATTAAAACTGAAGGACCAATTCATGCATCAAAGGTAATGTATTATTGCGATAAGGATAAAACTGGGGTAAGAGTTGGTCACAAACTTTTAGATAACGGTAAAAAAGTTAGATATTGTAAAAAATGTGGAGAAGTTTTAGATAAATAATTCATGGAAGGAGGTAATAGGAAATGGCTCCTAGATTAAAAGAAAAATACGAAAAAGAAGTTGTGAAAACACTAATGGAAAAATTTCAATATAAAAATATAATGGAAGTTCCAAGGCTAGAAAAAATTGTAATCAATATGGGAATTGGGGAAGCAAGAGATAACCCAAAACTATTAGAATCAGCAGTAAAGGAATTGGAACTTATAACAGGACAAAAACCAGTAATAACAAAAGCTAAGAAATCAATTGCTAACTTTAAACTTCGTGAAGGTATGAATGTTGGTACAAAAGTTACCCTAAGAGGGGATAGAATGTACTACTTTTTAGATAAATTAATGAATATTGCACTACCTAGAGTTAGAGACTTTAGAGGAGTAAGCGATACATCCTTCGATGGAAGAGGTAACTATGCTCTAGGAATTAAAGAACAATTAATTTTCCCAGAAATAGATTACGATAAAGTTGAAGTAATTAGAGGATTAGACATTGTAATAGTTACAACAGCTAAGACAGACGAGGAAGCTAAGGTGTTTTTAGAAGAAATGGGAATGCCCTTTAGAAAGTAAAGAAGGAGGGGAATATTTTTGGCTAAAAAATCAATGATAGCTAAGCAAAAAAGAAAGCAAAAATTCAGTACTAGAGAGTACAATAGATGTAAAATTTGCGGAAGACCTCATGCATATTTAAGAAAATATGGAGTTTGCCGTATTTGTTTCAGAGAATTAGCTTATAAAGGCCAAATACCAGGAGTTAGAAAAGCTAGCTGGTAATAGGTAGTATATGAAAGGAGGTAGCTAAACTATGATGACAGACCCAATTGCTGATATGCTTACAAGAATAAGAAATGGGAACAATGCGAAGCATGAATCCGTAGATATTCCTGCTTCTAATATAAAGAAACAATTAGCTCAAATCCTACTAGATGAAGGATTTATAAAGGGTTATGATGTAATAGATGATGGAAAACAAGGGATAATAAGGATAGATTTTAAATATGGTCCAAACAATGAAAAAGTATTATCTGGTATAAAGAGAATTTCAAAACCAGGCCTTAGAGTTTATGTAAAAGCCGACGAAGTTCCAAGAGTATTAGGTGGTCTTGGAATAGCCATTCTGTCAACATCAAAAGGCATAATGACAGATAAAGTTGCTAGAAAAGAAGGAATCGGTGGAGAAGTAATCTGCTACGTATGGTAATTAATAGATAATTAATCGGAACAGGAGGTGCACTCATGTCAAGAATAGGATTGAAACCAATTACAATTCCATCAGGAGTTGATATTAAGATAAATGACAACAACTTAGTTGAAGTAAAAGGTCCTAAGGGACAATTAACACAACAACTTAGCCCTGAGATGGAAATTAAAATAGAAGACGGAGTATTAACAGTAGCAAGACCAAGTGAAAATAAAAAACACAGATCATTACATGGGCTAACTAGGACTTTAATTGAAAACATGATAATAGGAGTTACTGAAGGATATTCAAAAACTCTAGAAATAGAAGGAACTGGATACAGAGCTGCAAAACAAGGGAACAAACTTGTTTTAACTTTAGGATTCTCCCATCCAGTAGAATTGGAAGATCCAGAAGGAATCGAAGTAGAAGTTCCTCAACCTAACAGAATTATCGTTAAAGGTATAGATAAGCAAAAAGTAGGTAACTATGCAGCGAATATAAGATCCTTTAGAGAACCTGAACCTTATAAAGGAAAAGGTATTAGATACCAAGGCGAAATTGTAAGACGTAAGGTTGGTAAGACTGGTAAGTAGAAGGGAGTGAAGGCATATGTTTAAAAAAGTAAATAGAAATGAAAATAGAAAGAAAAGACATGCTAGAGTAAGAAGAAAAATCTTTGGAACTCCTGAAAAACCAAGACTAAACGTTTTTAGGAGTGGCAAGCATATATATGCACAAATAATAGATGACTCAGTTGGCCATACATTAGTTTCAGCTTCTACATTAGAAAACAAAGAAAACCTTACTTCTACAAAAAATAAGGAAGCTGCAAGACTTGTAGGAGAAGCTATAGCTAAGAAAGCTTTAGAAAAGGGAATCCAAGAGGTAGTATTCGACAGAGGCGGTTACCTTTATCATGGAAGAATAAAGGAACTTGCAGACGCAGCAAGAGAAGCTGGACTTAAATTCTAATAGAAGGAGGGGAATTAATGGAACGTTCATATATAGATGGAAGCCAATTAGAACTAAAAGAAAGAGTTGTTAGTATAAATCGTGTAGCTAAAGTAGTTAAAGGTGGTAGAAACTTTAGATTTAGCGCTTTAGTTGTAGTAGGAGATGAAAATGGCCATGTTGGAGTAGGAATGGCCAAAGCTTTAGAGGTACCTGAGGCTATTAGAAAGGCAATCCAAGATGCAAAAAAACACATTATATCTGTACCTTTAGTAGGAACTACAATACCACATGAAGTAGTAGGCGAATTTGGTGCAGGTAGAGTACTTTTAAAGCCATCTAAAGAAGGTACTGGAGTTATAGCTGGCGGAGCAGTTCGTGCTGTGTGCGAATTAGCAGGTATTAGAGATATTAGAACTAAATCCTTGGGTACAAACAATCCAAGAAACGTTGTAAACGCAACAATGGAAGCTTTAAAATCATTAAAGAGGGCAGAAGATGTTGCTAGATTAAGAGGAAAATCTGTGGAAGAAATATTAGGTTAGGGGTGAATTAGAAATGACTATGATCAAGATAAAATTGGTTAGAAGCCCTATTGGCAGACCAGAACCTCACAAGAGAACAATAGAAGCACTAGGACTCAGAAAAATTGGTCAAATAGTGGAGAAAAAGGATACCCCTCAAATTAGAGGTATGATAAAAAAAGTAGAACATATGGTAGAAATTGTAGAATAGTATTAAGGAGGTGTACCAAATGAAACTAAATGATTTAAGACCTAATCTAGGTGGAGGAACAAGGCCTAAGAAAAGACTTGGTAGAGGTATAGGATCTGGCCTTGGTAAAACATCAGGCAAAGGACATAAAGGTCAAAAAGCTAGATCAGGCGGTGGCGTAAGACCAGGATTTGAAGGTGGTCAAATGCCTTTATTTAGAAGAATTCCAAAGCGTGGCTTTACTAATATATTTGCTAAAGAATATGCTATAGTCAATGTTGAAGAACTAAATAGATTTCCTGAAAACACAGTGGTAACTCCTGAGCTTTTATTTGAAGAAGGTGTTGTAAGTAAAAGCAAGGCTGTAGATGGAATTAAAATCCTGGGTAATGGGGATGTAAAAGTTAAATTAACTGTAAAAGCGCAAAAATTTAGTAAAACTGCTGCTGAAAAGATTGAAGCCGCAGGGGGAAAGGCAGAGGTGATATAGATGATTTCTACCTTGAGGAATGCCTGGAGGATACCAGAACTTAGAAAGAAGATTATATTCACTCTTTTAATGCTATTAGTATTTAGGCTAGGTTCAAGTATACCAGTACCTTATATGAATAAGGCCATAATAGCTGATATATTTGAAAAATCAAGAGGGGGAATACTTGAATTTCTAGATTTAATGGGTGGAGGTACTTTTAGTAGCTTCAGCGTATTTGCTACAAACATATATCCATATATTACAGCATCAATCGTAATACAGCTATTAACCATAGCCATTCCTAGTTTAGAAGAGTTAGCTAAACAAGGAGAAGAAGGAAAGAAGAAAATCACTAAATATACTAAGTATCTTGCAATAGGCCTAGCCCTAATCCAAGCTATAGGATATACTTTCGGTTTATTTAGTTCAGCACTTGAAACTTCAAATGCTTTACAAAATGTTATTGTAATTCTTTCCATGGTTGCTGGAACAGCATTTTTAATGTGGCTCGGAGATTTAATTACTGAAAAAGGAGTAGGTAACGGAATATCCCTATTGATTTTCATAGGAATAATTTCAAAACTACCTAACGATATAATCTTTAGAATTCAATTAATTAGACTAGGATATTTGAACATAATAAAAGAATTACTATTTGCTATATTAATTGTAGTAATCATAGCCTTAGTAGTAGCATTACAAGAAGGAGAAAGAAAGATTCCAGTACAGTATGCCAAGAGAGTAGTTGGAAGAAAGATGTACGGTGGGCAAAGTACTCATATACCTATTAAGGTATCAATGGCAGGAGTAATACCTGTAATATTTGCTTCATCAATACTTGCTTTCCCACAAACTATTGCTTTATTCTTTAAGGGATCGCCTTCTGCTTGGATTGAAAAATATTTGACCCCTGCAGGAAATGTTGGTGTTTGGATATATTCCATCCTAAATATAACGCTTATAATGTTCTTTACTTATTTTTACACTGCTATTCAATTTAACACTGTAGAATATGCAAAGAACTTACAGCAGCATGGCGGATTTATCCCTGGTATTAGACCTGGTAGACCAACATCAGAATTTTTAAATAAAGTTGTTACAAGAATTACTTTTGTGGGCGGTTTATCTCTAGCAGTTTTAGCTTCTTTACCAATTATTTTATCTAAACTATTTGGTATGAATGTTAACTTCGGTGGTACTGCTGTAATCATAGTAGTAGGGGTTGCACTTGAAACAGTTAAACAATTAGAAGCTCAAATGCTAATGAGACATTACAAAGGATTTTTAAATTAAACTATAGGAGATGATAATCGTGCGTTTAATATTACTTGGTCCTCCAGGTGTTGGAAAAGGTACTCAAGCATCAGCTATAGTTAAGAAATACAATATACCACATATTTCAACAGGTGATATTTTTAGAGCAAACATTAAAGAAGGCACTGAACTTGGAAAGAAAGCTAAGGAGTATATGGATAAGGGCCTTCTAGTACCTGATGAACTTGTGGTATCAATTGTGAAGGATAGATTATCAAAGGATGACTGCAAAGGTGGATTTTTGCTAGATGGCTTTCCAAGAACTATAGAGCAAGCAGAAGCCTTAGATGAAGAACTTAATAAATTGGGTATAAAACTTGACAAAGTTGTTAATATTCATGCAGATAAGGAAATTTTAATTGAAAGAGCAATAGGCAGAAGAATATGTAGAACATGTGGCGCTGCTTATCATATTAAATTCAATCCACCTAAGGTAGAGAATGTATGTGATATAGATGAAGGAGAATTATACCAAAGAGATGACGATAATAGGGAGACAGTATCAACAAGAATAGAAGTTTATGAGAAGCAAACTGAACCCCTTATTGAGTACTACAAAGAAAAGGGAATAATTCTCAATGTAGATGGAACAAAGCCAATAGATGAAGTCTTTGAAACTATAGTTAAGGCTTTAGAGTAAAATAAGGCATTATTAAGAGGTGAATTTATAATGAATTCCAGTGACGACATTGCCATTGGTCAGGTGGTTAAGTCACGAGCAGGCAGGGATAAAGGAAGGGTTTTTCTAGTCTTGGAGGTCATCGATGATCAATATGTCTTAATTGTTGATGGTGACCTAAGAAAGCTAGAAAACCCTAAACGCAAGAAATTGAAGCATTTAATGGTGTATAATACGGTATTAAATGAATTCAAAGAAAGACTTGAAAGTAAAATAGAAATAAATAATGCATATATTAGAAAATTACTAGAACCTTTCAATAAGTAAAGATTTTAAATTTGTTTGAACAGGAGGTTCGAAAACTTAATGTCTAAAAGCGATATTATTGAAGTTGAAGGTATAGTTGTAGATGCTTTACCTAATGCTATTTTTAAAGTTAGATTGGAAAATGGACATGAGATACTAGCCCATATTTCCGGAAAACTAAGGATGAATTATATAAGGATACTTCCTGGAGACAAGGTAACAGTAGAACTGTCACCCTATGATTTGACAAGAGGCAGAATAACCTGGCGAAACAAGTAGCATAGGAGGGATAGAAGTGAAAGTAAAGCCATCAGTAAAGAAAATATGTGAAAAATGTAAAATAATAAGAAGACATGGAAAAGTTATGGTTATTTGTGAAAACCCAAGACATAAGCAAAAACAAGGTTAATAGATAATTAGTAAACTCCATGATAAATGTATTAAATTTAGGAGGTGTAGACATTAATGGCAAGAATAGCAGGAGTTGACTTACCTAGAGATAAAAGAGTAGAAATAGGCCTAACTTATATATTTGGTATCGGTAGGTCAAGATCAAATGAAATACTAAAAAAAGCTGGTATAAATCCAGACACAAGAGTAAAAGATTTAACTGAATCAGAAGTAGCTACTCTTAGATCCATTATAGATGGATACCATGTAGAAGGTGATCTAAGAAGAGATATAGCTTTAAATATAAAGAGATTAAGAGAGATTAACTGTTATAGAGGAATTAGACATAAGAGAGGCCTTCCTGTAAGAGGTCAAAGAACAAAGACCAACGCAAGAACTAGAAAAGGTCCTAAGAGATTGGCAGCTAAAAAAGGTAAGAAGTAAAGGAGGGAGACTAAGTGGCAGCTAAAAAAGCTAAATCAACTCGTGTAAGAAGAAGAGAACGTAAAAATATAGAAAGAGGTCAAGCACATATCTCATCAACATTTAATAACACTATGGTTACCTTAACAGATATGCAAGGAAACGTGATTTCATGGGCCAGTGCGGGACAATTAGGATTTAGAGGCTCAAGAAAATCAACTCCTTTTGCAGCTCAACAAGCAGCAGAAGAAGCAGCTAAAAAAGCTATGGAACATGGATTAAAGAGCGTTGAAGTATATGTTAAGGGACCAGGTTCAGGAAGAGAAGCCGCGATTAGGTCTTTACAAGCAGCGGGATTAGAAGTAAGTATGATTAAGGATGTTACTCCTATTCCACATAATGGTTGTAGACCACCAAAGAGAAGAAGAGTTTAGTAGGAGGTGTGAGAGATGGCAAGATATACAGGTCCAGTTTGTAGACTATGTCGTAGAGAAGGTATGAAACTTTATCTTAAAGGAGATAAGTGCTTTTCAGATAAATGTCCAGTAGCTAGAAGGTCTTATGCACCAGGCCAACACGGACAATCAAGAAAGAAACCAACAGAATATGGATTACAGTTAAGAGAAAAACAAAAAGTAAAAAGATTCTATGGTATTTCTGAATCTCAAATGAGAAAATACTTTGCTATGGCAGATAAGATGAAAGGAATCACAGGTGAAAACCTATTAAGACTACTAGAACTAAGATTAGATAATGTAGTATATAGAATGGGTTTTGCATCTTCCAGAGCGGAAGCTAGACAATTAGTTACTCATGGTCATTTTCTAGTTAATGGTNCAAAGGTAGATATACCTTCAGTAATATTAAATGTTGGAGACAAGATAGAAGTTAAAGAAAAATCAAGAAGTAGCGAGAAATTCAAAGAATTAATAGAAAATCATAGTGGCAACACTGTTAAATGGGTAGATGTAGATCTTGATCAATTAAGGGGTAGCATTATATCTGAACCAACAAGGGAAGATATAGATATACCAGTAGAAGAACACTTAATCGTAGAGTTATATTCTAAATAATAGCATACATTAAGAATTCAGTTGCCCTCATAAATTAAGAAACCAAACATTAAGGAGGGTTAATGTTAATGATAGAAATTGAAAAGCCAAAAATAGAAATTCTGGAATTGAGTGAAGACGAGTCCTATGGCAAATTTATGGTAGAGCCACTTGAAAGAGGTTATGGTACTACTCTAGGAAACTCATTAAGAAGAGTACTATTATCATCATTACCAGGGGCAGCAGTATCTTCAGTAAAAATTCAAGGAGTACTCCATGAGTTTTCAACAATACCTGGAGTATTGGAAGATGTGCCTGAAATAATTTTAAACATTAAGGGCCTGGCTGCAAAAATGCATACTGATGAACCAGTAACCCTAAGAATAGAGGCACAGGGTCCTGCAGAAATTAAAGCTGGAGATATTATAACAGGTCCAGATGTTGAAATCATAAACAAGGACCATCATATAGCCACTGTTAATGAAGATGGAAACCTATATATGGAGCTTGAACTAGTTAAAGGTAGAGGCTATGTATCTGCTGAGAGGAATAAAAAAGAAGGTCAACCAGTAGGGGTAATACCTGTTGACTCTTCATTTACTCCAGTTAAAAAAGTTAACTTTACCATTGAAAATACTAGAGTAGGACAAATAACAGACTACGATAGATTGGTTTTAGAAGTATGGACTAACGGAACTATTAAACCAGATGAGGCAACTTCCTTAGGAGCCAAAATACTTACAGAACATCTAAATCTTTTCATCGGGTTAACTGATCATGTTAGCGATGTAGAAATAATGGTAGAAAAAGAAGACGATAAAAAAGAAAAAGTACTAGAAATGACTGTTGAAGAATTAGATCTTTCTGTTCGTAGCTATAACTGCTTGAAGAGAGCAAATATAAATACAGTTGAAGAGTTAACTCAAAGAACTGCAGAGGATATGATGAAGGTTAGAAACCTTGGTAAAAAATCCCTTGAGGAAGTAGAAAGAAAACTTGCTGAACTAGGATTAAGCTTAAAGAAATCCGATGAGTAATTAGGCATAAAGGAGGGATAAATGTGACAAAATTAAGAAAACTTGGTCGCCCTACAGATCATAGAAAGGCAATGCTTAGAAATTTAGTTACATCACTATTGAGAGAAGAAAGAATTGAAACTACAGTAACTAGAGCTAAGGAAACTAAGAGAATGGCAGACAAAATGATTACTTTGGCTAAAAGAGGAGATTTACATGCAAGACGCCAAGTTTTAGCCTATATATATGACGAAGATGTAGTTAAGAAGTTGTTTGANGAAATAGGACCTAAATATGCAGACAGAAACGGTGGGTATACAAGAGTATTAAAAGTTGGACCACGCCGCGGAGACGCTGCAGAAATGGCTATAATCGAGTTAGTATAATTAGTAGGGGATTAAGTTTATCTTAGTCCCTTTTTGCTTATGACCTAACTTAGCGAATGCGACAGAAAGGAGCAATGAGCAAAAGTCAAGTCAAACGCAACTAATAATATTTTAGTATTCCCTATTTGGGGTATTTATGTTATATTATACTGTGGAAATGCAAAATATTACAATTTTGGATATAGACTGAATTGAATCGAGGGGTAATCATGGAAAACTATATGATAAAGATGGAAAATGTAACCTATGAATATAAATCATTAATAGATGATAGTATACAGCAGGCAGTGAAAAATATTAATATAGAAATAAAAAAAGGCGAGTTTTTGGCAATATTAGGTCATAATGGCTCAGGCAAGTCTACCTTAGCTAAACTGATGAATGGACTAATAACGCCATCTTCTGGAGACGTTTATGTAATGGGCATGAACACAAAGGAAGAAGATAAGATATGGAATATTAGGGAAAAGGCTGGCATGGTATTTCAAAATCCAGATAATCAGATAGTAGCTACCATAGTAGAAGAAGATGTGGCCTTTGGACCTGAAAACCTAGGTATACCACCAAAGGAAATAAGGGAAAGGGTAGACAAGGCACTAGAAATAGTGGAAATGACTGAATATAAAACCCACGCCCCCCACCTATTATCTGGTGGACAAAAACAAAGAGTGGCAATAGCAGGGATCCTTGCCATGAAACCAGACTGTATAATCTTAGATGAACCAACAGCTATGCTAGACCCTATTGGAAGACTAGAAGTCATGGAAACTGTAAAGAGATTAAATAAGGAAGAAAACAAGACCATAGTCTTGATCACACATTATATGGAAGAAGCAGTAGAAGCAGATAGAATAATTGTAATGGAAAATGGGAATATAGTAATGGAAGGAACTCCAAAGGAAATATTTAGTCAAGTAGATAAGGTTAAAGAACTAGGATTAGATGTACCACAAGTTACAGAACTAGTATATGAACTAAGAAAAGATGGAGTAGACTTAAAAGCAGATATTTTATCAATAGAGGAATTGGTGGAATTGCTATGATAATGAAAATAGAGAATCTAAACTATATATATAATCCTAATACACCTTTTGAGAAAAAGGCTTTAGATAATATAAACCTTGAAATAAATCAGGGTGAATTTATAGGCTTAATAGGACATACTGGGTCAGGAAAATCAACCTTAGTCCAACATCTAAATGGCCTATTAAAACCAACTTCAGGCAAAATAATAATAGATGGTGTAGATATAACAAATAAGGAAGCTAATTTAAAGGAGATTAGGCAAAAAGTAGGCCTAGTATTCCAATATCCAGAACACCAATTATTTGAGGAAACCATATACAAGGATATAGCCTTTGGTCCTAAAAATCTAGGACTTAATGAAGAGCAAGTTAGAGAAAGAGTAAAAGAGGCCATGGAACTAGTAGGTCTAGACTATGAAGAACTGAAGGATAGGTCTCCCTTTGAACTAAGTGGCGGTCAAAAAAGAAGAGTAGCCATAGCAGGAGTATTAGCTATGAAACCTAAGATCTTGGTATTAGACGAGCCAACAGCGGGCTTAGACCCTAGGGGAAGGGATGAAATATTAGGGGAAATTCAACAGCTTTATGAAAAAGAGAATATGACTATAATCCTTGTATCCCATAGTATGGAAGATATAGCAAAGCTAGTAAATAGGATATTGGTCATGCATAGGGGAAAAGTAGTCATAGATGGTAAGACAAGGGATGTCTTTAAAAGGGCTCAGGAATTAGAAGACATAGGCCTAGGAGTTCCCCAAATAACCAAGTTTATGATGAAATTAAAAGAAAGAGATAATAGTATCAGAGATACTGTCCTAACAGTAGAAGAAGCCAAAGAAGAAATACTAGAGTATTTAAGGAGAAAGAAAAATGCTTAAAGATATTACAATAGGTCAATATTTTCCAGGCAATACTTTAATTCATAGATTAGATCCAAGGATAAAGATAATTGTTACTGCCCTATTCATTGTTTCCTTATTTTTTATCAAGAACTTCATACCCTATTTATTTATAATAGGTTTTATCCTATTAGTTACCAGGACAGCCAAGATACCTATTAAATATATTTTAAAAGGGATTAGGCCATTATTATTTATTATACTCATAACATTTTTTATAAATATCTTTATGACCAAGGGAGAAGTTTTATTCGAATTAGGTCCCCTAACTGTAACTAAAGAAGGACTATATTTGGCTGTTTTTATGGCACTTAGACTTCTATTTTTAATAACAGGAACCTCCCTACTAACCCTTACAACATCACCTATATCCTTAACAGACGGAATAGAAAAGCTTTTATCTCCCTTCAAAAAATTAGGCCTACCTGCCCATGAATTAGCAATGATGATGACCATTGCCTTAAGGTTTATACCTACTCTATTAGAGGAAACAGACAAGATCATGAAGGCTCAAATGGCTAGAGGTGCAGACTTTGAATCAGGAAACATTTTAAGCAGGGCTAAGAACTTGGTACCTCTACTAGTACCTCTATTTATAAATGCCTTTAGAAGGGCAGAGGAGCTAGCTACAGCCATGGAAGCTAGATGTTATAGGGGTGGAGATAATAGGACTAGATTAAATGAATTGAAACTAAATAAAACTGATATTATTTCTTTGGCATCCATGGTAATATTCTTTGGACTTATAATAAGTAGTAGGTATTTATTGAGGTAAATATGAAGAATATAAAATTGATAATTGAATATGAAGGAACTAATTATTCTGGATGGCAAATCCAAGACAATGCTGTTACAATTCAGGAAACAATTGAAAAAGCTTTAGAAAACCTTTTAGGGGAAAAGGTAAAACTAATAGGTTCAGGTAGAACCGATGGCAGGGTCCATGCCCTAGGACAGGTGGCAAATTTCTTGACCAATTCTAATATCCCTGGAGATAGGTACAAATATGCTTTAAAACAGTTACTGCCACCTGATATTACTATTATAGATTCAGAGGAAGTGGATATAAACTTCCATTCTAGATTCGATGCAATAAAAAAAAGATATAAATATATAGTATATAATGGTGAGCTACCTAGGGCTCTATACAGAAACTTCACATATCATCTACCCTATAAGCTTGATATTGAAAAGATGGTAGAGGCTTCTAAATATTTTTGTGGAACCCATGACTTTATAGCCTTTATGGCTACAAACTCTGATGTAAATTCTACAGTTAGAACTATTTATGATATTTCTATTAAGAAGAAAGAGGATTTAATCGAGTTTACCATAGAAGGCAATAGTTTCCTGAGAAATATGGTTAGAATAATAGTTGGGACCTTACTCTATGTAGGCATTGGGAAAATTCCCATAGAGGATATCCCACAAATTATAAAAGAGGGTAAAAGGGAGAAGGCAGGACCTACAGTTCCGCCTCAAGGCCTATATTTAGAAAAGGTCTATTATAAAGAATAGAAAAGATTCATTCTCTTATTAATTATAATGAATGAATCTTTTTCATTTTGTACTTTTGAATTGAAAAGTATGAAAGTATATGTTGTAGTATTAGATTTAATATTACAAAAGACCCAAAAAACGAAAATTACTATAAATTTAGAAAAAACAGCTCTAAAATATATTGACAAGAATAACTAGTTGTGTTAAGTATTATCCAAGTATAACACTTCATCTTTTTCACAATTATATTACAATTATATAAAATAAACATAAATCATAAGGGGATCATTGGTTTAGTAAAATGAAGAACTATCAGATGATGAGGTTGTATTTATAGCTAAGCAATATAAGAGAAAATAATAGATAACATAGAAGCTTTGCAAAGGTTTTGAAGACTTGGAAAAATAATGTAATATACAAATAAAAAATTAGGGCTTGAAGCTATGAATGCTGACAAGCTCTATTTTCTTAAAGAAGATTTTTTAAAGGATGGTTGCAAATGCGGATTTGCTTGTAGAATTATTTCTTTCCTTTGCAGTTCCTGCAGTAGTATTATATTATTTATATTCTAAAGATATCTTTCTGGCTTTAGATATCTTTCTGGCTTTAGGATATGCATTGTTAATAGATATTATATGTGGAGGAGTTATATTAATGTATTATAGAAGAATGAAAGTAGCTTTATAGTGAATAATATAAAAATATTATATTTTGTTATTGCAAAAACCTGAAATTTAATTGTTTTGTAACTGCATAACATTTATACGAATCAATACAAAAAAAGATTAAAAACTGCTTGACTTAGATTATTACATGTATTAGAATATATAAGAGTGTTTAAAAAAGCCCCGGAACTTTTTTAATATATATAACTCATGGAAGGTTGGTATAAGGAGGGAAAATGATGAAAAGCTACATGGCAAAGAAAAACGAAATCGATAGAAAATGGTATATAATAGATGCAGAGGGAAAAGTCCTAGGTAGATTAGCTTCAGAAATAGCTACAATTCTAAGTGGAAAAAACAAGCCAATATATACTCCTCATGTAGATACAGGTGACTTTGTTATCGTAATCAATGCAGATAAGATAAAGTTAACTGGTAAGAAATTAGAGCAAAAGAACTATGTTTATCATACAGGCTATCCAGGTGGACTTAGAGAGATTCCCTATGAAAGAATGATCAAAGAAAAACCTGAAAAAATCATCGAACTAGCTGTAAAAGGAATGCTTCCAAAGAACAGACTAGGAAGAAAGATGATTAAGAAGTTGAAAGTTTACGCTGGAGCAGAACATAAGCATGAAGCTCAAAAGCCTGAAATATATGAATTTTAATCTATAGCGAAAGGAGGACTGTAAGTGGCTACTGTACAATATTTCGGAACTGGAAGAAGAAAGACTTCTGTAGCAAGAGTTAGATTATTACCAGGTAATGGTAATATAACTATAAATAATAGAAGTATTGATGAATACTTTGATTTTGAAACTTTAAGAGTAATAGCTAGAGAACCATTAGTTATTACTGATACTTTAGATAAATACGATGTTTTTGTAAATGTTAATGGTGGAGGCTTTACTGGCCAAGCTGGTGCTATCAGACATGGTATAGCCAGAGCTTTATTAAAGGCAGACGAAGAGTTAAGACCAATACTTAAAAAAGCCGGCCATTTAACAAGAGATTCAAGAATGAAAGAAAGAAAGAAATACGGCTTAAAGAAAGCAAGAAGAGCCCCACAATTCTCAAAGAGATAATATTTTGTTTCATTACACTCGAGTTTGTTTACAATTACAAAGTTTGCTTATCGCAATCGCCAACCGTCAGGGGGAAAATTCCCTTTGGCGGTTTTTTTGTGTTCTTCCTCCTGTAGGTTATACCCTGCGTATGAATACTCATTACCTTCCAAGAGCAAACTTTGTCACTACAAGGGAAGAAACAGCGAGAAGCCTTGCAACAACTACATTCAATCAGAAAAATAACTTCTGACTTTGATAAAGAAAATAATGTATCAGATGGAACAGGCTTATTCATTTTTAAATACCTTCTAGCATCTAAACATATTTACATTGA
>JGI24713J26584_10001022_pt1 | contig 20759 bp, 23 predicted proteins | sample BioPla4DNA1_FD_26584 | JGI IMG/M metagenome (IMG submission 26584) | reverse complement strand
TTTATAAAGATAAGTAAATCTTTACCCCCATTAGACATATAATTAAATAAAGTGTAGAAAAGGGGGTAAAATTATGTCATCATCCTTATCATATAGTAGGAAGTTTATCATATTAAAAAAAGAGTTGGCAACGGTAAAAAGAGGCAATATAAAGGGACATTGCAAAATTGAAAGAAAAGGACCTAAGGTTATGCTTACAGTAAATGTTGAAAATGGAGATATAGAGAGTATTTACAATGTAGCCTTGTTTTCAGACAAAAAAGAAACTCCAATTATAACCTTGGGAAAACTATTTACAGATGAAATGGGAAAGGGAAAAGAGGAATACACCCTTACAGAAAGGGACTTAGGAGCTAGTGAATATAGGACAAAGGGTATATTAATAATGACAGATAAAGATATACTAATGGGAGGCTATATAGAAAGGGAAGACGGCTCAATTGAGAGATACATAGATGACTTAGCCCTAGAACCTGAAACAGTAAAGGAAGAAAGTCCAGTAGAAGTAGAAGAAGCACAAATCCCTGAGGAAGAACCATATGTCGAAGAGTTACAGCCAGTAGAAGCAATTCCTCCAGAAGAAGTTGTCTTTGAAGAAGAATACAGGCTGGCAGAAGAGGTAGCTTTTGTAGAAGATACCGGCCCAGTAGAGGAAGCAGGCCCTGTGGAGGAAATTCCTCCTGCAGAAGACCTAAGTCCTATAGAAGAAGAACCCCCCATAGAAATATCATCTGCAGAGGAAGTTTATGAAGAAGAAATTCTCGTAGAAGAAGATAAGCTAGAAGATGAAATTACTATAGATGAAACTGGCCCAGAAGAGGAAATAGTTGATGAACAAGTGGTAGCAGAGGAATTCATGTATGATTTTGACGATGATTCCATGGAGCCTGACTATAAAACCCTGGATTATATAAAGAGATTAAACCAGAAAAACCAAACCATAAACTATGTACTAAGCATTTTAAGGTTTTTCCCCTATGCTGAACCCTTTAAATATAATCTAAAGGGATATAACTGGTGGCTAGTAGATTTGGATTCAGCAAATGAGTATAAAGCCTTTCTTCCATATTTTGCCCATGTGGTTGGAGGCAACAACAAGGAATACTATGACAGCCCAATTACTACCTGTGCCCAATTGATGAACAAGTACCAGCACTACCTCTTTGGACTGTATAATGAAGGAGAAGAAGTAAAATATTTCCTCTACGGTATTCCCGGCACCTTCACCATAGATGAACATCCATACAGGGGAGCAAATGGATTTAACACTTGGTATGAGGGAGTGAAAGCTCCTGGATACTGGATCATATATATTGATCCTATGACAGGAAAGGCAGTAGAATTGCCAAACCCAATGATACCTATAAGATAAAAGGAGAATAGAGATGATTGAGAAAACAAGAGATAAACTTTTGTGTCAAAGCCATGAAATCAATGAAGACTTGCTTAGGGAAATGAAAAGCAAATTAGATAACGAAGAAGAAATACAGGCCTTAGCTAATATCTTTAAAGCCCTTTCAGATCCTACAAGGCTAAAAATAATTTATGCACTGTCAAAATCTAGCTTTTGCGTATGCGATATAGCGGAGCTGCTGGACATGAGCCAGTCTGCCATATCCCATCAACTTAGAATTTTAAGGGATTTAAAACTAGTTAAATATAAAAGGGAAGGAAAACTTGTCATCTATTCCCTAGATGATGACCACGTATTGAAACTATTTGAACAGGGTTTAGACCATGTAAGGCATACTTAGGTGTACTACGGGGTACACCTTGTAAATTTTAAAAATTTGTGATTAAATAAAAAAACTGTGGGTAATATATGACTATAAAATTATTGACAGCCATACCCCAGCGGGGTATAATAATACTGATAAAATTAAAGGAGGTTTACAATGGCAGACGTAACTATTTACACAAGCAATACTTGTCCATACTGCATTTCCGCCAAAAACTATCTAGAAGAAAAGGGTATAGAATACACAGAAAAGAATGTCCAAACAGATAGGGAAGCAAGGAAAGAGTTAATGGACATGGGACATATGGGAGTTCCCGTTTTAATCATAAACGGTGAAGAAGTAGTTGGATTTGACAAGGAAAGAATCGACAGCCTATTGGCAAAATAAAGAAAGTTTAAATTAATTAAATGTTAAATGAATACCTAAATTAAAATAATAATGAAAGATTTATGAAGAGGCATATTATTCATGTATAATATGTCTCTTCATTTTTTTCTAGCCAGTAATTATAAGTTATATTTATAACAAAGATATAGGTATAGATATTTACAATTGGAAAAAGCCCCATTGAAGTGATACAACATTTTTCGGTGCAAAAAGGATATGAATTAAGTTTACCCTACAGGAAAGTTAGCTTTCAGCTTAGTAAAAGCAGGCTATATGCTCCTTATCCAAAAAACCATGATATGAATAGAAAGGAGAGTTAATGATGAAGAGAATTTTGTCACTTCTTTTAGCAGCTGTGCTTATTATAGGTACACTTGTAGGATGCTCAAGTAAAGGAACATCAAATGACACTGATAATGTAAAAGTCAGTAGTGAAAATACAGAAAATGAAACAGGAAAATCCAATAAAGAAGTTCCCAAATTTAGAATAGGATGGAATAATGAACTACATACTGGAAATATGCATTTAGCTTTTGAAAAACCAGAGTTATTTGAAAATAATGATGTTTATCTAAGACCGATTTCTAATCAGCATTTAGAACTAGTAAAGAAAGGTGAAGTAATAGCTATTGTTGAGGTTGATTAATATGTTGGAAAACAAAGTAAAAAGGGTGATTTCTTTCCTATCACCAACCATTATTCCTATTTTATTTATAATCTTTTGGGACCTAGCTGCAAGAAAGATTGGCAACAATGCTATCCTTCCCCAAGTAACAGCTGTTGCCAAGCATTTTATAAATATTAATGACAATATAATAGGCATAGGTACTATTCCAAAGAATATCCTATACAGTTTANTAAGGGTTTTTATTGGGTATGTTTTGGCAATCATAGTTGGACTGCCCTTGGGACTGCTAATGGGGTATTCTAGAAGGGTAAAAGGGGCCTTAAATCTCTTTATAAGCCTATTTCAACCAGTACCAGCAATAGCATGGAGACCGCNAGTCTTAGGTTGGTTTGGGGTAATGAGTGTAGCNACCATATTTAACTTAGACTATGGGCCAACTTATGCAATTATGGACAATTTTAAACTATCGATGATTTTTTTGATTTTTTTAAGTGCATTTTTCCCAATTTGGGGAAATACAATGTTTGGAGTTTCCAATGTACAAGAAGTCTTAGTGGAAAGTGCCTTAGTCTTAGGTGCATCAAAAAAAGATATATTTTTCCACGTATTGTTACCTGGTGCAGGACCCAACATTATGAATGGGCTAAAATCTGGATTAACAGCTGCTTGGTCCTGCTTAGTAGCTGCAGAAATGCTTCCAGGAAGTATGAGCGGCCTTGGCTACTTGATATCCCATGCCTATGAACTTGCCAGAATGGATGTAATCGTGGCAGGAATAATATGTATTGGGGTAATTGGAGCCCTATTTGACGGAATATACAGTCGCATATCTAACAAGTACTTTTCATGGCAAAGGCTAGTAAGGTGATATAAAATGGATAATATAGTTTTTAAGCTTAATAATATTGGAAAAGTTTATAATGAAAATGAAAAAAATGAACTAGTAGTAATAAAAAATCTCAACTTAGAGATTAAGGAAAATGAATTTCTTTGTATAGTAGGACCTTCGGGATGTGGAAAGTCTACCTTGCTAAGAATTTTAGCAGGTTTAGAACTACCAACTGAAGGAGAAATCTATTATAGAGGTAAAGAATTAAAAAAACCGACCAAAGATATTGGCATGGTATTTCAAAACTATTCTCTTATGCCTTGGTTGACCGTTGAAGAAAATATTGCCTTAGGTTTAAAGTTTCAAAATGCTCCCAAGAAAAAACAGAAGGAAATAGTTGATGAACACTTAGAGATGATTGGCTTAACCAAATTTAGGAATTCAAAACCCTATGAGCTTTCTGGAGGTATGCAGCAGAGGGTTGCAATTGCACGGTCCCTTGCAAACAATCCAGACGTATTGTTAATGGACGAGCCCTTTGGTGCCCTAGATGCTTATACTAGGATACAGCTACAAAAAGAATTGCTAAGAATCTGGGAAAAACATAAAAAAACAATTGTATTTATAACCCATAGTGTTGATGAGGCAGTATACTTAGCAGACAGGATAATCTTGATGAGCAAAAATAAAGGTGCTATTGAAGTGGATATCCAAGTGGATATTCCAAGGATAAGAGATAGGGCAAATGCAAGAAAAGGCTACTGGTACACTGCCAATAGCCTTCTTGTTTATTTGCCCTTTTATGAGTTTAAAGCTTCCATCAATTTATCTAAATCTATACCATGAACCATGGCAGCTTCTTCTAAACTTTCCATTTGGCTAGCTGGACAACCAACACAACCCATACCAAATCTCATCAGGGTTTCTATTGCTTCTGGTTTCTTTCTAATAATCTCACCAATTAACATGTCCTTTGTGATTTCCATAATCTACCCTCCTTAAGTCATAATCCTTACTAATATAGTAGCATATCTTTTGCTAGCTTTCTAGTAAAAATATTTATTACCCTAAAATATAAAAAATATTTAATAATTTATTGAATAGAAAATACATAACTTGGAGACTACTATATCAGGAGGTGAAAAAATGGATAATAATGAAGGAAACAGGGAACAAAATACCAATAGGGAAAATGACTTTAACATAGGGGAAATGCTCATTCGAGTATTGGTCACAGCTATAGTAGTAGCCATTGCAGCATATTTTACTCCGGGATTTACCATAGACGGTCTCTGGAGTTTGTTGATTTCAGCAGTAGTAATAGGAATTCTAGATCACTTAGTACAAAGATTTACTGGCGTAAATGCCTCTCCCTTTGGAAGAGGGATAACAGGCTTTCTAGTAGCTGCAATTATCCTTTATGTGACAAAATTTATAGTACCCGGTTTCAATATATCAGTATGGGGAGCAATAATAGGAGCATTAGTAATAGGTGTAGTAGACGCCATTATACCAGGAAGGGCAATGTAAAATCAAGGCATAATAACTATAAAAAACCGAGGTTCCCAATTAGAGGAATCTCGGTTTAATTTATAAAATAAATATTAAACATATGATTAAGACATACCACCCATGGGTATATGTAATCTTAACAACAATAAATTTGGGAGGAATGACAATGGTTATAGATTTGACAAAAAGAGCTTCAGAGGAATTGAAAAAAATACTAGAGTCTAAAAAAATTAATAAACCTTTAAGGATTTATATCGCAGGCTATGGTTGAGGTGGTCCAACTTTTGGCATAGCTCTGGATGAGCATAAAGAAGGAGATATTGAAACTAAGGTGGATGGTTTCNTATTCCTAACAGATGAAATGTTACAAGAAAACTTCCAAAAATTTACCATNGATTACAATGATAGCTGGATAAGAAAAGGCTTCACCGTAATTCCAGACGGGTATAACTATGGAAATTGTTAAAAAAAGATAGGGTATCCTATCTTTTTTCTTTTAGCACTTTATCATATGTGTTATAATAAAAAGGCAGTGAACAGTATACTAATAATGCAAATTGACAGTTGACAATTGAGAATTATTTTAGTCAAACTTTCGGGTCTTTTTACCCTAGTTCTATACTTTTATAATTGTCCATTGTCAATTGTGCATTCTAAATTGTTTGAAAGGAAGGGTAGGTGATGAAAATGGATTCTGGGCCTTTGCCTGATTTGTGCTTAATAACTCAAATAAAAGTAGTAAAAATTAAAACAGAACCATTTTCATCTCCGAAAATGGTTCTCTAGGGGAGGGAGAACATGAATGAAAAAAGATTAATGGAATTAATCGAGCAAAAAAAGTATGTAGAGATTAAAAAGGAATTATCCCAGATGAATGAGGTGGACGTGGCCGAATTACTTGACCCCTTAGATGAACATTTGACCTTATTGTTATTCAGGATGCTCCCCAAGGATTTGGCCGTTGAAGTCTTTTCATATTTCTCCACAGAACAGCAAATGGGGATTATAAACTCCATTACAGACAAGGAATTGGAATATATAATGGATGAGCTTTTCTTCGACGATATGATAGATTTAATAGAGGAAATGCCAGCAAATATAGTGAAAAAAATCCTAAAATCTGCCAAAGAAGAGGAACGAAAACTAATCAATCAATTTTTAAAGTATCCTGCAAATTCTGCAGGAAGCATAATGACCATAGAATATGTAGATTTGAAGAAGGAAATGACTGTAGGGGAAGCCTTAGCCCATATTAAGGAAACAGGCCTAAATAAGGAAACGATCTATACCTGTTATGTAACAGACAACAAAAGGGTCTTGGAAGGCATTATCTCACTAAGAACCCTAGTAGTATCTAATGAAGATGAAATACTAGAGGATATAATGGAAAAGGATGTAATAAAGGTAAATACCCATGATGACCAAGAAAGCATAGCAGGAATTTTTATGAAATATGGTTTTTTAGCCCTGCCTGTTGTAGATAAGGAAAATAGACTAACAGGTATTATTACTGTTGATGATATTATGGATGTTATTGAGCAGGAAGCCACCGAAGACTTTCAACTGATGGCAGCCATGTCTCCATCAGAGGAAGCCTATTTAGATACTGATGTATTTACCTTGGCCAAGCAAAGACTGCCTTGGCTTTTAATCCTGATGATATCAGCAACCTTTACTGGAAGAATAATGCTGAAATTTGAAAATGTCTTAGCTTCAGTAGTTATCCTAAGTACATTTATACCAATGCTAATGGATACAGGTGGAAACTCAGGCAACCAATCTTCTACTTTGATAATAAGGGGTTTAGCAGTAGGAGAAATAACCGCTAAAGACTGGTTAAAGGTATTGTGGAAGGAAATTAGGATAAGCTCAATAGTAGGCATTGTACTTTCTGCTGTCAATTTCCTAAGACTTATTCTAATAGAAAGGGTAGAACTTATTATAGCCCTAACAGTGTCTACAACATTGTTGGTCACCGTAATTACTGCTAAAATGGTTGGAGGCACCCTACCACTGCTGGCAAAGAAACTAAGGCTAGATCCAGCCATAATGGCAGGACCCTTGATAACAACCATAGTAGACGCCATAAGCTTAATATTATATTTCTTAATAGCCCAAAAACTACTTGGAATATAAAAATGAGTTAGGTTTTCCTAACTCATTTTTTTGAATATAGCCGAGCCCACTAGAATATTATATAGCAATTGAGAATTGAAAGTTGACAATTACTTAGATTGAAATTTGTAGCTGCAAAGTTAAAGAATTAATTTTAAACAAGACTCGGCTTTAGAGAATTTGATAAGAAGTATCCACCAAAAATATTAGCAATTGTCAATTGATTAAACGGGGTGTTATTATGATTAACATCATTTGGGCTGGATTAATCCTTATAGGCTTTTTAGTAGGGGCCATAAATGGAAATATAGACCAGGNAACAACTGCTGCCATAGAAAATGCCAAAACTGCAGTGGAACTAGCCTTTGGCCTTATAGGAGTTATGGCCATGTGGCTAGGCATAATGAAAATTGCAGAGGACTCAGGCCTTATAAAAATCATATCTAAGGCCTTAAAGCCTGTTATGGTTCTCTTGTTTCCAGACGTACCACCAGACCATCCTGCCATGGGGGCCATGATAATGAATATTTCAGCCAATATCTTAGGCTTAGGCAACGCTGCCACACCCTTTGGCCTAAAGGCCATGGAGGAGCTGCAAAAACTCAACAGAAAAAAAGACACAGCAACAGATGCTATGGTTACCTTTTTAGCCATAAATACATCCTCTGTAACCCTGATACCAGCTTCCACCATAGCCATATTATCGGCAGCAGGAGCCAAAAATCCAACAGAAATAATAGGGCCTACGATTATAGCCACAACTATGTCTACAGCTGCAGCCATTATGGCAGCAAAAACATTGCAGGGTTTACCAAGGTATAGGATAGAAAGGACCAGCAGCAATAAGGGAGGGATTAGGTGCTACTTAAAATAATAGACATATTATCCAAATTTGCCATTCCCTTTATGATAGTGGCCATAATCTCCTTTGGGATGAAAAGGAAAATAAACGTATATATGTCCTTTACAGATGGGGCTAAGGAGGGATTCACAACAGCCCTTAGGATAATCCCTTCCTTTGTAGCCATGCTTGTGGCCATAGGAGTATTTAGGGAGTCTGGAGCCATGGACTTATTTATAAGTGCCTTTAGCCCAATTATAGAGATATTTAATATACCAAAGGAAATAGTGCCTATGATAATTATGAGGCCCCTATCAGGAAGTGGTGCCCAAGGCATAATGTCTGAACTGGCTGCTAGCTTTGGACCAGAGTCCCTGGTAGCCCGTACCTCAGCAGTGATGATGGGGTCCAGTGAAACCACCTTATACGTATTAGCCATATACTTCGGTTCAATTTCTATAAAAAAACAAAGGCATGCCTTAGCGGCAGGCCTTATAGCAGACGCAGTAGGTTTTATCTCTGCAATCTATATTAGTAAACTGTTTTTTGGTACGTAATGGAAAATTATCTGATTTCCAAAACTGTTTTCAAATTTCCCTGGAAGGCATAGGAAATCTTTCAGAGGCACTGGTACAATTTGCCATTTGTTTGTAAATATTTCATGACCCGGAAGTTTCACCCAATAATTGTCAATTGTCCATTGATTAAACAATGTATTTTTCTAAGTCCTTACTAAACTCCTCACTTACCTTCTTAAACTCAAATATGCTTTCAGTCATCTTTCTAATTTCCTCAGTATAGGCCTGGACATTGGCAGAAACTTCTTCGGAAGAAGCAGAGTTTTCCTCTGCAATGGCTGCCAAAGCCTCTATGTTTTCAGAAATGGAGCTAATATTTTCAGATTCCTTAATTAGCTCATTATTGAGCTGGATAATCAAATCAGCTACTTCACCAATGGAATTAACAGAATNCTGATTTTCCTTAGCTATGGAACTAAGCCTTACATTTTCTTCCTCTATTATAGAATACTGCTGAGAAATATCTGAAACAAAACTATCAATATCTCCAATAAAGGATTCAAGAATATTGTTTATAGTCTGGACTGCTTCCCTAGAGCCTTCTGCCAGCTTCCTAATCTCCATGGCAACTACGGTAAAACCTCTGCCAAATTCACCAGCCCTAGAAGCTTCTATACTAGCATTTAAAGCCAGCAGATTAGTCTGTTCTGCAATCTTTTCAACGGTCTCTACAATATTCCTAACTTCTTGGGCACGGTTTTGCAGTTTCTCCCCTTTTGCCTGAACCTGAGAAAACTCCCTAAGCACCTTATTTAAACTCTCTAAGGTAGCCTTTAAATCCTTAAAGCTATTATTTATCTTTTGAACAGCCAATTCAAGCTGGTCTTTACCTTCATCTTCCTTTTTAACTACTTCATTAAGGGAATCGATAGAATCATTTAATTTCTCCGCAGCATGGCTAGTTTCTTCTGCCTGATTAACTGCCCCACTGGCAACTTGTTCAACTACATGGGAGATTTCCTGAGATGTAAAGCTCATGTTTTCCGAAATCTCAAGAAACTTATTGGAAAATACATTTAACTCATCGGTAGTAGCCTTATAGCCTACAAAGTCAGTTTTTAGACTATCCTTCATCAAATTAATTTTTTGACTAATCTCCTCAAAGAAATCCTTAGTGACTATACTTTCCACTAGGGTCAAATCCTTATTTATGAGCTTGTCCAAAGTAGATTTAATTGATTTAATAGGCCTAAAAAGTCCCTTGCCAACTAACAAAGGTATAAGGATAGACAGGACTAAAACCAGTGGTATACTTATATTTGGAGGAAGAAACTTAATCCCCAAAGCAGAGGGAATACCTACTAAGACAAGGGAGGACAAAGCCAATTTCCCCTCCATAGTCTTTATAAATCCAAGGGAAAGCAAATTATTTAAGAAATACCTTTTCTCATAGTAGATCTCCTCAGAGAACCTAATGGCAATTTTTATAAAGTCGTCTTTCTTTTCNAGGGTTTCAATTTCAATATCTTCATTATAATAACTAGCTGCCCCTTCCACCATTCCCATAAAGTATTCGAACATCCTCCTTGGGGAAGAATAGGTCATATGGGCAGTAAATTTGTCCACAGGAGTAATTCCTAAGATAGGTGGTTTTGCTCCAGGAATCCTTTTCATAACTACAACATGAATATCATACATGGCCTGTAGGAAGGAGTATAGATTCTTATATCTGAAAAAGGCAGGATAGACCCTAGAATAGGTTAAAATATTCTGAGTTCCCATACTTCGCCACAATTCATCAGGACTTTTTCCCTTTTTTTCAGCAATATATTCAATTATTCCCCTTGCCACCCTATCTTCAACATCTTCCGTGGGCTTAAATATCTTATTTGGACTAATATTAAAGTGTGCTAGGGCTTCATTGGTTATTTTATCGCCATGTAAAACCCTACAAGTCTCTATCCATGCAGCAACAATAGTACCCTTCACAGTTTTCACTCCTTCTATTTGATAAATATATTATACCACAGCTAGGAGAATTAAACCATTTTTTAGCATTATATCAAAAAAAGTCGATTATAAATATAGATAAAAAATAATAAATTAGGAAAAAATACTTATTTTTATTGACAAAATTAATTAATTTATAGTATAATAACTTATTAATTTGACATAAGGTTCAAAATATGGTATAATATGACCATGAGTGTCCGAACACTCCTTCTGCCCTCAAAGTATGGGGAGCAAACTATGGAAGGTGGGTTGCTTTATTGAAAAAAATATTTTAGTTAGAATTCGTAAGGACATCGAGAAGTGCATCGGAAAGACTGTGATTTTAAAAGCAAATAAAGGAAGAAAGAAAACTGTCGTAAGAGAAGGAATATTAGAAGCAGCATACCCCAATCTATTTATAGTTAAAATAAACAATGAATACGATAGCCCCAGAAAAGTATCCTATACCTATTCAGACGTATTAACTGGCACAGTAGAGGTGACAGTTTGCTCACAATCAGAACCTGAAGAAAAAATATCTTAAATAACTGTACATTTAAATGTACAGTTATTTTTTATGGTCTTTTAAATAAATTATCCCCTTTAGCCATTTTTATTCATTATTTCAAATCAAAAGGCATATATATCTTCATAGGGTATATACAAGCAAATAATAGGGGGGATAATATGACCATAGAGTTGATAAAGGATAGGCTTAAAGTTGAAGAGCTTAGGGGCAAAAAAGAAACCCAAACCTTGGTGGAAACTGAATCCTATCTTAGTCCGTCAAAACCTAATATAGAAAAAATACTGTGGACTGATGCCCAAGTAGAGATTCTCTCAACTAAGGCAATTAGGGATAGGCTAGTTATTTCAGGAGTAGTCAAGTTTAAAACAGTATACAAGGTGGAAGGAGATGAAAACATCTATACCATAGATGCCAATGAAGACTTTAAGGAAGAAATAGAAATACCAGGCATTACTGAAGATATGTCAGCTACAGTAAAAACAAATGTTGAATATGTGGAAGAAGAAATCCTAGATGAAAGAAAAATCTCAGTAAGGGCCCTATTAAATATACAGGGCAGGGTGGAAGAGATAAATACTCTAGAAATAATCAAGGGAATAGAGGAAAAGGAAGACTTACAGACCTTAAAGGAAACAGTCAAATATAAGGAAGTCCTAGGCAGGGAAACATCCTATGCCATAGTAAAGGAAGTTTTTGAGCTAGGTGTAGATAAGCCTAGTATCGAAGAAATCCTAAAAGTGAATATACAGGCCTATGAAAATGAATCAACAGTGGTAGATGATAGGATAATAATATCTGGAACTGCAAATGCCAGGATTATCTATTATGGAGAAAATCAAATATCAACAGTAGAACAGGAAATACCATTCAGCCATTTCCTAGACCTACCTGGGGCAGTTGAAGGAGCCCAGGCAGACTTAATACTTGAAGTAGTAGAAGGGGGATTTGAAGTACTGGAAAACGAAGATGGAGAGTATAAGGTCATAGATTTAGAAATAAAGCTTAGGATATCAGGGGCAGCATACACTGAAAATGAAAAGTCCTTAATAGTAGATGCCTACTCTACTAGGGAGCATATAAAGATTGAGACTGAAGAAGTGAACCTAGTAGAAAATATAAGGTCCTTAAACCATAAGGAAACCGTATACAAGGACTTAACAGACTACAATATAAAGGAAATATATGACTTAACCGGATACCCCCTTATTTTAGACACTAAAATAGTAGAAGAAGGGGTGAATATAGAAGGAATCCTATCAATTCAGGCCATATATCTAGATGAAGCTGGAGAAGTAACTACCTTAAGGGAGGAAGTTCCATACAAGTTTTACCTGCCAGTAGATAATATAAATGCCAACTCCAATATAGAAGTAGACCTAGACTTAGAGTCCTTAAAGGCAAGTTTATATAAGGATGCCTACAGTATAGAAGGGGTACTTAAGCATAAAATCAACGTAAATAGAAATAGGTTTCTAAGGGTCATCAATGAAATAGATGAAACAGGAGAACTGATAGACAAAAAGAATCGTCCAAGTATTACCATCTATATAGTTCAAAGAGACGATACCTTGTGGGATATAGCCAAGAGGTATAATACTACCATAGATGAAATCTTAAGCGCCAATGAAAATATAAATCCAAATAATATAATGCCTGGTGAAAAGATAATAATAGAGAAAAAAGTAGATATAAACTTCTAAAACTTATGTTATAATAAAAAGGTAGACTTTTACAAAGGAGAAGCTCAAATGAAAGAAATTACATTAAAATCCCATGGGAAAATAAACTTAGGACTAGATGTTTTATATAAAAGAGATGATGGCTATCATGAGATAAATACCATAATGCAGCAAATAGATTTAAGCGATACCTTAACCATAAGGGAAAAAGAAAAAGGCATAGTTATTAAATCCCATAACAAGGATTTGCCCCTAGATTCATCAAATTTAATATATAAGGCCTGGGAAAAGATCCAGGAGAAAACAGGGGTAAAAAGAGGGATAGAAGTTACAGTAGACAAAAAAATACCCATAGCAGCAGGCCTGGCAGGAGGGAGCTCCAATGCAGCTACTGTCTTGAAGGGGTTAAATGAACTTTGGGACTTAGGACTCAAGGAGGAAGAACTGCAGGAAATAGGAGTAGAAATAGGGGCCGATGTACCCTTTTGCATTACAGGAGGCACTGCCTTAGCCCAGGGAATAGGGGAGAAACTAACTAAATTAAAACCCTTTAAAGGCAAAAACCTTCTCTTGGTAAATCCCGGAATGCAGATTTCTACTGCTGAGGTCTACGCCAGCCTAAGACCCAATGGAAAGAAAAAAATGAATATGGAAAAAATAGTAGAATTTATAGAAAAAAATGACATATACTCCTTGGCAAAACACATAGTCAATGTAATGGAAGAAGTAGTCGTTAAGAAAAATCCCATAATATCAGAAATAAAAAAAGACTTAGTAGAATGTGGGGCCCTATGCTCCCTAATGAGCGGCAGTGGGCCAACGGTCTTCGGCTTATTTGACGACTTAGAAAGGCTCCTATTCTGTAAAAATAAGCTTGCAAACAAATATTCAGAGGGTAGGATTTACTTAGCAAAAACAATTTAATAGGAAACTTCTGTATATATTGCCCATCTTTTGTAAATTATATAATTTACGGAGGTGGGTTTTTTGCTGTCTAAAATCTTAGATACAATAAAGTCTACAAGTGGTTATACTGGAGCCCTTGTCATAATAGGGGTTGCCATATTTACCTTGCTGTATGACGGGCCTAGGTATAGGAAAAAGGGCTATATAAAGGAAGTAAGGGCCATAAAGCTTATATCCTATTCTTATATAGTCATAGGAATAATAATGTATATTTTACTATTGATGAGGTAGGCGGTGGGTATGCAGGAGATATTGCTTAAGAGTATAGACAAAAATATAGAGACTATAGAGAAGCTATTTGCCAATTGCTATGACATAATAATTAGAAAAATAGAAGTAGGAGATATAAATAGGGTAAAAATGGCTGCCATCTACATAGATGGCCTGGCAGACAAGGACCACATCTCCAAATTTACAATAGGATATTTATTTGCTGAGGAGGAGTTGAAGAAGTTTACCCTAAAGGGATTTCAAAACTCCCTCCTAGAAATAGTCTCAAAGGAAGTAATAGCCAACACAGAAGTTAAAGAAGAATACAAGATGGAAAAGATAGTAAATGCCATCCTATCTGGTGACACAGTTCTGTTGATAGACAATATAGACAGGTGCCTGATAATAGGCTCCAGGGGTTGGCCCTCAAGGTCAATTGGAGAACCGGAGACAGAAACGGTTATCAGGGGGCCTAGGGAGGGCTTTACAGAAGTACTAAAGGTAAATACCACCCTAGTTAGGAGAAGGATAAAGGATACTAATTTAAAAATAGAAGTTAAGCAAATAGGGAGAAGGTCTAAAACAGACGTGGCAATTTTGTACATGGATGACATAGTAAATAAGGCTATCCTAATTGAATTAAAAGAGAGGCTAAATAAGATTAACATAGACTCCATAGCCGATAGCAGCGTTTTAGAGAGTTTTATTGAAGATAATTTTCTATCCCCCTTCCCCCAAATAGAAAGTACGGAAAGGCCAGATGCAGTGGCAGCCTCCCTATACTCAGGCAGGATAGCCATAATAGTGGATAACTCTCCCTTTGCCCTATTGCTGCCTGCCACCTTTGGAACCTTGCTTCAATCCTCAGAAGACCATTACAGCAGGTGGGCTGAAGTATCCTTCATAAGGCTTCTTAGGTTAATAGCAGTAGCCCTAACAGTACTATCTCCTAGCCTATATGTGGCCATTACAGCCTACCATCCAGGACTACTGCCTACAGTGCTGACATATTACTTAGCTGCATCTAGGATCAATGTACCCTTTCCTGCTGTAGTGGAAGCAGCCCTCATGGAGCTTACATTGGAACTCCTTAGGGAATCAGGAACTAGGATTTCAGGCCCCATAGGAACTACAGTAGGTATAGTAGGAGGTTTAATTATAGGCCAGGCAGCAGTAGAGGCTGGCATAGTCAGCCCCTTGATGATAATCATAGTGGCAGTGACTACCNTATCTTCCTTTNCCATACCCAACTATGATTTTGGAGTAGGCTTTAGGCTTTGGAGATTTATCCTTATAGCTTGTGCCTCTATCCTTGGTTTATATGGGATTATGTTGGGTATCATAGTCCTCATAACTCATTTAATCAGGCTAAATAGTTTTGGTGTACCATATACATCTCCATATTCTGGCCTAGATATAGATGGAGGGGCATTAAGGGATACTTTAATTAAGGCGCCGGCCCAATATTTAAGAAAAAGGCCTGCCTTTACAAACCCGCAAAACAAAATTAGAATGAGAGGATATTGGAAAGATGGGAGAAGAAAATAAATTATCAAGTAAACAAATAAGGGCATTGGTAGTTTCTACAGCAGTGGGAATAGGCATATTGACTTTACCCAATAGGATTGCCATAGCCAATGGCAACGATGGCTGGATCACCATTATACTGTCGGGGCTTTTAGTCATTCCCATAATTATGGTCATGGATAGAATCTTTAAAATGTACCCCAACAAGGATTTTTTCACCATTGGTAGAGAAGTATTGGGAAAATGGGTCTTCAATATATTTCTAATAATATTTTTCATATACTTTATAGTACTTATGTCCAATATAGTAAGAAACCTTGGAGAATTAATAAAGGCCTTTTTATTGGAAACTACTCCCGTNGAAGTTTTGATAATTTCCTTTGTACTAGTGACTTCCTATATAGCTAGGGACAATATTCAAATAATTGGCAGGGCAGCCTATTTCATATACCCCCTAATATTGAGCTTTGTCATATTCTTGTTCCTGGTTATTCTGCCAGAAATTGATTTTACCAATGTTCTGCCAGTCTTCCAATCGGATTTTTCAAAAATACCTAAGGGAATAGAAATTGCCTTCTTCAGCTATATAGGATACGAAATCTTGTTATTTGCCTTACCCTATGCAGAAAAAAAGGAGGATAACCTAAGGGCTTCCTTAACAGGCCTTGGCATTGTCATCTTAATTTACACCCTTATATTCCTCCTTACTTTGGCCCAATATGGGGTACACAGCCTTCGAAGGCAGACCTTCCCCACCCTATCCCTAGTTAAAGAAGTAGACTTGCCGGGATATTTCATCGAGAACCTAGATGGCCTGGTAATGGCCTTTTGGGTCTTAATAGTTTTTTCAACCATGGCAGCTTTCTACTATGCCTCAGGCATAGTCTTGTCCCAACTATTCAATACCAAGGACCATGGCCTATTTATACTGCCCATTGCCCCTATTGTATATATAATATCCTTAATTCCAAGAAACGTAATTACCCTATACGATAGCCTAGGCAGATACACCAATTATCTTGGGTTTGTTACCATAGTAGTAATGCCCTTTGTAATATATTTTATAGGACTCTTTAAGACTAGGAGGCAGAATAAATGAAAAGAATCCTTATCTTAATCTCAATAATAGCCTTGATTTTTACTACTGGCTGCTGGGATATGGTGGAAATAAATCAAAGGCTTTTTCCCTATTCCATAGGTATAGATTTAAATCCAGGAGAAGGGGACCCTTATATAATTACCATATCCTATCCAAATATATATTCCATAGGGAAAAATGCAACCCAGGAAGATAGGGTATACGTAATATCTACTATTGCAACTTCATTATTTCAAGGAGCAAACCAATTATCTACCAGATTGCAATATCCCTTCTATTTAAAACATTTAAGAGTAGTCATATTTGGTGAAGAGTTGTCAAAGAATGGCCATATGGTTAGGGAAATCCTAGATGGTATTAACAGGGACTACGTTATAAATAAAAAGGTCAGGCTCCTATCAGCAGAGGGGATGGCAAGGGATGTACTAATGGGTGCCCTCAAAGCAAAAAGACAGCAGGTCATTGAGGGAACCTTGTTCAGCATGCTTAGAAATGATAAGTGGACATCTCGGTATACTGCCCAGACCCTAACTGACTTCATAAGGGATACGGATATGGGTGGAGTAGCCCTAATGCCCAGGGTTGCCCAGCATGGAGAAGACTTAAAAGTCTTTGGAGGCNGTATCTTTAAAAACTACCAGTTTATTGGACATTTGGGTGNACCAGAAAACAGGGCAGTGGCCTTAATCAGGGGTGAAGTAAAGGAAGACCTAGTAGATGCTCCCTTTAATGGAACCACCCTTTCCTACGCAATTACAGGTGCAAAGGTCAAAAGGGAATTAACAAATAAGGAAAACAGTCTGGGATTAAAAATAAATATAGAAGTTGAAGGGACTTTAAAGGAATACATCTATGAACAATATTCTGTAAATAGGGATGATGCCCTCGTTAGGAAAATGGAAGAAGCAATAGCAGGAGTTATAAAAAAAGAAGTAGATAGGACAATAAAATTGCTGCAAAAAGAATTTAAGGCAGATGCCTTAGGTATAGGGGAATACTTATATAAATTCCATCCAAAGCTATGGAAGGAAGTCAGCCAGGACTGGGATGAAGTATTTTCAGACATGGACATAGAGGTGGCAGTTAAAGTCCATATAAGGAGAAGGGGGCTTGTAGAATAAAATTTAAAATTAAATGTATAAAAACCATATCCTTGGTAACAATTAAAGACATAGGACAATCCAAGAAAAGGAGGCCAAGGATATGAAATATAAGAGGCTAATACTCTTACTGTCTTTATTTATCCTAACTTTTATATATATAATATATCCCTATGTAGAAGAAAAAACTAAAATAAGCTTTAAGGACCATATAATCAGGTTCCACATAAGGGCCAATAGCGACAAGGAAGAGGACCAGGACCTAAAGCTAAAAGTCCGAGACGAAATCTTAAAGGAAATGAAGGAAAAGTTTCAAGGCATCAAAGATATAGCTGAAAGCAGGAGAATAATCAAAGATAATATGGAAGAAATGAAAAAAATAACTGAAAGGATAGTAGCCAGGGAAGGAAAGGACTACGAAGTAAACATAACCTTAGGGGAAGATAATTTCCCCACAAGGAAATATGGCAACCTGGTACTACCTGCAGGAGCTTATGAAACCCTCCTCATCACCTTAGGAGAAGGAAGGGGAAAGAACTGGTGGTGTGTTATGTTCCCCCCTCTTTGTTTTGTAGATATTACCCATTCAGTAGCCTATAATCTAGAAGAAGAACTGGATATTGAACTGAATGAAGATGAAGAGCCCCCTCTGAAATTAAAGTGGAAAATAGTAGACTTGATAAAAAAATATATAAAAAAATGAGAATAGACCTCTCCAAAGCTCAAATTCTTGAATCTTGGGGAGGGTTATTTTTTTTGTTTAATGTATAAAAATTAAGTTTTTACTAAAAATAAGAAAAACAAAGAAAGGAGAAAGGGACTTTGAAAAGGTTTATCATATTAACAATAGCTTTTACAATGGTTTTTCTCTCAATTTTACTTTTCTATGAACCCAAAAGCCCAATTCATACGGCATCAAGGTATGAAGCCATGTTTGCCCCCAGGACCTTATATTGGGGAGTCCAAGGGCAAGACGTAAGAATAGTACAGGATAAATTGTTAAGATGGGGTTTTTATGATGGTGAAGTAGATGGAGTTTACGGGCCAAGAACCTACAGAGCTGTAAGGAAATTCCAGGCAAAACATGGTTTGCAGGTAGATGGAGTTGTGGGACCTGCCACAGCTAGGGCCTTGGGTATGCCTGAGGCAGTGGCTGCAGCAGCAAATACTGGAATCAATAGGCAAACAGACGAATACCTCTTGGCTAGATGTGTTCATGGAGAGGCTAGAGGTGAACCCTATGTTGGAAAGGTAGCAGTTGCGGCAGTAGTACTCAATAGGGTAAAACATCCATCCTTTCCCAATACCATAGCAGGAGTTATATACCAGCCCTTGGCCTTTACTGCAGTGGCAGACGGCCAAATCAACTTAACGCCAAATAAGGACTCCATTAAGGCAGCAAGGGACGCCTTAAATGGATGGGACCCAACCTATGGCTGTCTATACTATTGGAACCCAGCCACAGCCACATCTAAATGGATCTGGTCAAGAAAAGTAATGTTAAAGATAGGAAAACACTGGTTTGGAATTTAGCCAATTAACAATTGAAAATAAAAAATCTTCGTTATGCCCAGGTAGAAAAAATTTAACAAGACTTGACTTTGGTGAATTTGATAAGAAGAAATATTCAGGTAGAGATGCACTGTCTGAGTGAAGTGAATTTCCAAGGATAGAAAGGATGATTTAGAGTGCGAGAAAGAAGACACCTCATAGCCCCATCTATCTTTGCCCTCTTGTTCATAGGGGCATTGGTTTGGGGCTATAATCAGAATCAAATAAAGAAACAACATGAAGTAGCACTGGAAAACCATTATCAAAGGCTCTTNTTTGATGTGAAAAAGCATATAGAAAATATCCAGGTAAACTTAAATAAGGCCCTGGTTGCTAATTCAAGGGAAAGAAACATCCTATTATTATCACAAATAGCCAATGAGGCCATATCTGCCCACGACAAACTAGGGCAAATGCCATTAACCCATGCAGAAACAGCCAGTACAGAAAAGTTTCTCAACCAGGCGGCAGATTATTCAACCTACCTTATCCAAAGGCATTTACAAGGGGAAGATTTAACAGATGAACAGAGGCAGGCCCTTAGCAACCTGCAAAACAACTCTGCCAAATTCAATGCAGAGTTGACCAATATACAGAACAATCTGGCAGAGGGCAATTTCTTCTTGGGGTCCTTAAGTGCTAGCCAACTCAACAGGATAAAAGACGCAGATAAAAACATACTTCAAACATCTCTAGTACAATTAGACGAGCAAATTGCAAAGACTCCAGAACTGATATATGATGGGCCCTTTGCAGATCAGATGATTAACAGAAAACCAGTAGGACTTCCAAATAACGATGTATCATTGGAAGATGCAAGAAAGGCAGCAGTTGACTTCTTAGGGAATATAAATATTAGGGATATAGAACCCTTTGAAGAAGGGGAAAATATAAACGAAGCTAGAATTCCGGCCTACACCTTCAACCTATATCCAGAAAATCAGCGAAGAAATACACCAATATATATGGGAATATCTAAAAAAGGCGGTAAGGTAATCTGGATGAACAACCCAAGGCCCGTAGCCAACACAAAAATTTCTATAAAAAATGCTGAAGAAAGGGCAATGAAATACTTACAGGAAAAGGGCTTTGAAAACATGGAGCCAAATTATTCCCTAAAGTACGATGGAACCATCTTATTTAACTTTGTAAATACAGAAAATGATGTGACAATCTACCCAGACTTAATCAAGGTAAAGGTGGCCTTGGATACAGGGGAAATAGTGGGTTTTGATGCTTCTGCCTATTACCTAAACCATCATGACAGGACCATAGAATCCCCCCATATAGATGAAGCAGAGGCTAGAAGCAAGGTAAGGCAGGACTTTAATATTGACTCAACTCGCCTTGCCATTATACCAAAGGGCAAAAGCGAAGTCTTATGCTACGAATTTAAAGGAAAATACAATGACAACGACTTTATAGTATATATCAATGCCTTAGATGGCAGCGAAGAACAAATCCTACAAATAATTAAGAACGAAAACGGTACATTAACATTTTAGGCAACTAAAAGCTGAATAAGTCATAGTATAAA
>JGI24713J26584_10001007_pt1 | contig 20901 bp, 15 predicted proteins | sample BioPla4DNA1_FD_26584 | JGI IMG/M metagenome (IMG submission 26584) | reverse complement strand
TTTTCAATTTCCATGTCGGTTGAGAAGTATCCGGGGCTTAACCGGCAGGTTCCCTGCTGCAGCGTGCCCAGGGTACGGTGCGCCAGGGGAGCGCAATGTAATCCTGATCTGGACACGATGCCGTATTCGTGATCCAATCTCATGCTGACCTCTCCGCAGTCTATGCCTTCAATATTGAACGCAACCACCGCGGTCCTTTGATCGGCATCAAGCGGACCGTAAATGTTAACCCCATCGATTCCCTGCAAGCCGCGTATCAAGACCTCGGTCAGCCGTCTTTCATGGCTCCGGATGTTCTCCAGGCCTGTGGACAGGATGAATTCTACCCCGGCACCGAGCCCGGCGATTCCAGGAGTGTTTGGAGTACCGGCTTCCAGGTGATCCGGCATAAACGCGGGTTGGGTTAACTCTTCGGACAGCGACCCCGTGCCCCCTTCTTTGAGCGGCTCGATGTCAACGACGGGGCGGACGTATAGCCCCCCGGTGCCCTGAGGACCGAGCAGGCCTTTGTGCCCGGTAAACGCCAGGAGATCGATGTGGCACTCCGCAACATCCAGCGGCAGAACCCCGGCGGTTTGAGCGCTGTCCACCATAAAAAGCAGGTCATGCTCTTTGGCGATAATCCCAATTTCCCTGATGGGCATAATTGTTCCGGTAACGTTAGAGGCGTGCAGCACGCAGATCATGCGGGTATTATGCCGTATCAACCGCCTGATGTCATCGGGGTCCAAACTCCCATCAGAACTGCATTTTGCCGTACTCCATTCCACCCCTCTTCGGGTTAGGCTCAGCAGCGGACGAGCTATAGCATTGTGCTCCATACTGGTGGTTATTACATGATCGCCGGGTTTTAGAATACCTTTTAGCCCTGTATTGAGAGCTTCTGTAACGTTCAAACAGAAAGCTATACGGGTGCTGTCAGGAATATTGAATAAAGATGCCAGAGCCTCCCGGGTCTCCAATAGTATGGAATTGGAATTCATTGTCTTCCGACTGGCTCCTCTGCCCGGGTTGCCCCCCATCTGGCGATTGAAATCGTCCATCGCGCGGTATACGCATTCAGGCTTGGGATAAGAGGTAGCGGCATTATCAAGGTATATGATGCCCAATGATTATTCCTCCCCTCTATGGCCGCCTTAAACAATCGTCTTTCCATGTTTTTGCTCGCAGTACCCCGGGGCAATTAAGTTGCACCCAGAACACCTGCCGTCTGGCACTTCTTCGGCACTAATACCTCCATCCCCAAAACATTCTCCAGGCAGTGGCGCAGACTATCGTTTCTGGCTGCACCCCCGGTAAAGGCAACCCGCTCGAAAGGCCGCAACCGCCCCACCATGCCGGCTGTCCGCCGGGTGATTGAATGGTGCAGGCCGTCAATATCCTCAAGTCTGCAGGTACCAGGATTCTAAATCATTTCCAGGAATGCTTCTATCCGCACCCGCAGAGTTTCGCGGTCGGAATCGGAATAGTCGGTTTCCAGGTGCAGGAACGGCAAACCTAACTTGTCCTTTACCAATTCCGCGATGTAATACGATTCAATATTAAATGTGTGGCAGGCCTGCCAGGTCAGGTCAATAACCCCGTCTATCTTGAATCTCGAGATCATGTGCTCCAATGTTTCGCGTCTTCCAGGATTGGGGGACATGACCGAGCAGGGTATTCCGATGTATTTTTCTGCTAACAGCATAATTGGATCCCGGGGATCGGATTCATCGATGTGAAGCAGGGTAGGGGTATAACCACTGCAGTTCTGCATCGCCACTACCAGACCTCCGCACTCNTCTACCAGGGTGACCACCTTCTCACTCCCCATGCCTACGGGGGTTCCCGTCATCAAGACCCGGGGTGTGTTCTCATCACCCACATGATAGCCTTTTCGGGCTAATTCGCGCACTTCGGCCACCAAGTTGTCCACCATTGCAATCCCCTGCCAACGATCGGCATTAAATGAAACCTGGAAGGAAGTCATCAGCAATTCGGTGCCTGTCATTAAGGCCGGTTTGGCCGTATTAAGGTCAAATAGCGCTTTTAAGGCCCGGGCCTCCTCGTTGGTAATGTGAATGGCTTCCCGAATGGCTTCATCGGTGATATCGACCTGAAACTGTTCTTCAATGGCCCTTTTCAGCCGTACAATCTCATCATACCAGAGGGCCAGGGATGAAGGCTGATCTGCAATCTGGGGGAGATGCATGACATGCACCGACTTGATCTTCTGCATAATCTCAAACATCTTTTTTTTGCCGTCGCAGGTGGTTTCTCCAATGACCAGGTCAGAAAAGTGAAAGTAGGGGCAGGTATCAGTCGCAGCAAAGCCGTACGAACTCTTAATCAGGGGGCACAGGTTGCGAGGCAGATCCTTTTCAGCCGCAGGTATTGGTTCGTGTCTGGTGCCGCATAATCCTACCGGTATGGCACCGGCGGCCAGTACCAGTTCCCGCGGGCAGAATCCGCAGTAGATACCGGCGACTTTAGTTCCCGCTTCCTTCTTCTGTTTAAGCGTCATGATGTTCTGTTCCCGAATATCTTTGAATGAATCCAGTATAGCAGGCCTCATTGTTATCTCTCCTTTTGTGGACTCGTTCTGTGAACTTCACTTAACCAGGATAACCGCCTGTGCCGGCAGACTAACCTCACTATTCAGACCGGTATAATCAATCCCTATATCTAAGAATAATAACTTACCCCAACTTATATGTCTAATAACAATTTGTTATGCATGAGGGTGTCAAGGGGACGGTTCAATAGGGTGCAAGTCCCGAAGCGTACCTCATTTCAATCACCTGCCGCTCACGCCGGCTGAGAGCGCCCATCTTTTGAACAATTTCTCTTCCTGCATCTTGGCATCCACTGTTTCCAGGATATCATTATCTGCGAACAGCACATCCAAAAGTGAAATCTCGTTGCCTTCCTTGTTAAAACCAATGGGATCATAGAGCGATACCTCGGCCCGGGTCTTTTTCAGGTTCCTCAGATGCATGAGGACTTCAGGAACAATGTCAACTTGCGAAAACCACTCTCTGCCCATGATAATAGGGTAGTTGAGGCACTTCTATAATTGGTCTTTCGAAATGCAACTGACAAATAGAGGAATTCAGATGAGGGGCATTGAAATACCTGACTAGGCGGTTGGCTGTTTTTCGCAGGGAAGCTCTTAGAAGGGAAACAACAAAGTGAGTGCTGAAAAAGCCGATTTTCCATGCATCTCAGCCGCAGCCGAAATCTAGGCATTTGTGAAGGTTTTTGAGGTGAAGGAGGAAAAAAATAGTGTCTGAAACAAACGTCCGCCGCAAACCGGCTTTACAGCCCCGGTGGGACAAGGGCTTTCAGACACAGGGTTTAAAATGACCTCACCCCGCAAGGGGACGGAAACCCGTGTATCTGTCCGATAGCACGGAGCGTCATTTTCTCACCGTTTAAAATGACCTCACCCCGCAAGGGGACGGAAACGCTCAGATACAGCGCAATCTTGTCCTGGTCCGAAGTGTTAGACAGGTTTAAAATGACCTCACCCCGCAAGGGGACGGAAACTCTTTCATTACATCAACCCCCCTTTCTGGAGCAGCGGGTTTAAAATGACCTCACCCCGCAAGGGGACGGAAACGTTGTTTAACCCATTCATGCCCGACACCGCCAGGGTTGGTTTAAAATGACCTCACCCCGCAAGGGGACGGAAACCATGATTGATGCATTCGCATGTTCCCCCAAATTTACGAGTTTAAAATGACCTCACCCCGCAAGGGGACGGAAACGGGATTAAGATCCGGCTTCCGGATCTGGGTCCACATCTGGTGTTTAAAATGACCTCACCCCGCAAGGGGACGGAAACTGCACCTGTGACTTTGACGCATGTGGAACCGGCTACCAGGGTGTTTAAAATGACCTCACCCCGCAAGGGGACGGAAACGCATAGACCCCATCGAGTCTTTATGCTCCCAGCCGCTGGGTTTAAAATGACCTCACCCCGCAAGGGGACGGAAACCTGTTTGCAGGTATGACTACAAAATACTTAGAGAAATTGTTTAAAATGACCTCACCCCGCAAGGGGACTTATCCATCCTTGCCCGCCCCACTCAGAGAAAAAGCCTCTCAATTCCCAAATATCGACAGTCATTACGGAAAAAAGACAAAGGATTTTGGTTGCGAAAAATGGAATATCGTGGGAGGAAGTGTTTTTAAACAAATTTCCCACGAAAGAGGGGTATCGATGGATGACAAACTGTTTAAGTTAACTGTTGGCGCCTTACTGCATGATCTGGGCAAGGTTGTCTATCGGGCGCGACATCTTGATTCACGAGCCCACCCGTTATCAGGACAAGCTCTGGTCAGCCAGTATCTAAATGACCCGGATGTTAACGAAATAATCCTCTACCACCATGCCAAAGATCTGCGAAAAGCCAATGTTTCAGATGATTCCTTAGCCTATATCGTGTATTTTGCGGACAACATCGCGGCAGGTGTTGATCGAAGGGAAGTGGAGGGCGAATACCCATCGGGGTTTGACCCGGGGTTACCGCTCGCTTCGGTGTTTAACCTCTTGAACAACAATGAGACCCATCTAAATCACCGCCTTTCAGGAGCCGAAGAGATTAATCTGCCAAGCGACATAAAACAGATTGATCCCGGATCTTATAACCGGTTGGTGCAGGACTTGAAAACAGGACTTGCGGCTATCAACTGGAGAGCAGAGTATCTCAATTCAATACTTGAACTGTTGGAGGCCCATCTCAGCTATGTGCCATCATCGACCTTTATAGGCGAAGTGGCCGACATATCTCTGTACGACCACCAGCGCCTGACAGCCACACTGGCATCAAGCGTATACCTATACCTCCTTGCTAATGGCCGACAAAACTTTAAGGACGAGCTGCTGGTTAATGAGGCAAAATTCCGCCAGGAAAAAGCCTTTCTGATGTTCAGTTGCGATATATCGGGGATTCAATCATTTATCTACACTATTTCTTCCAAAGGCGCGCTGAAAGCACTTCGAGCTCGTTCTTTTTATTTGGAAATACTGCTGGAGCACATCGTGGATACCCTTTTGTCCGCAGTAAACCTGTCTCGGGCGAATCTCATCTATACCGGTGGCGGTCATGCTCAAATCCTGCTGCCTAATACCAGTGAGGTAGTGGACAAATTCAAAAATATACTGGGGAACATCAACCGCTGGTTTATGGACAACATGGGGATCGGACTTTTCTTAGCCCATGCCTTCCAGGAGTGCAGCGGTAATGACCTTATGAATCTGCCTCGTGAGCAGAACCCTTACCAAAGCATTTTACGCAGCCTGTCACAACAATTGGAGGAACACAAGCTCAGACGCTACGGAGCAGATGATATCCGCCGCCTGAATAACGGCGGATATGAGAACAGCGGGCGGGAATGCACCAACTGCGGAAGTATTAGCCAGTTGCTTGGCCAGGATGAAAACACCATTTGCCAGTTCTGTAGCTCTATGCAGCAATTCTCCCGCGAGATAATCAAAGAGAATACACTCTTGATTTCATCAAAGGTAAGGTTAGATCCGTACGTGAATGTTACGCTCCCGGCGGGAGACGGAAAAGACTGCTTCCTTGCTGCTGTTCCGGAAGCCGAAGTGAGCCAACTCCTGATTAAACGTCCTGGTGAAATAAAATCAATTTACGCAAAAAACAAGATGTATACCGGTTACAGCTACAGCACTCGACTGTGGATGGGTGACTACTTCTATGATATCGACGGAGATATGCCAACATTTGAACAACTAGCGGAGCGGAAGGACGCCATAGAACGAATCGCCGTTCTACGAGCCGATGTAGATAATCTTGGGGCCGCATTTGTCAACGGTTTCGTAAGAGAAAAAGAAAACGACGAGGTTGAACGGAACCGCTATGTTACCTTGTCGCGTTTCGCGACGCTGTCCCGCCAGTTGTCAATGTTCTTCAAGTTCCATATAAAAGCACTGCTGAAGGGAGAATTGTCGGCTATAGAAGCGTTTTCACTGCGACCGCTTCCTTCTGAAGGAAAGAAGAAGGCAGTTATCGTTTATTCCGGCGGTGATGACATGTTCATTATTGGAGCCTGGGATCAGGTGATCGAATTCGCAGTGGAACTGCGCCATGCATTTCGCCTCTACAGTGCCGGCTCCCTTACTTTCTCAGCCGGAATTGGACTGTACCCCGGCAAATACCCGGTTAGCAGAATGGCAGAGGAGGTTGCCGATTTGGAGAGCGCTGCAAAGAGGATCGACGATGCCAAAGATGGCTTGGCCCTGTTTGGGCGTATGATGGGCCAGAACCGGGAAGGCGAAACGAGCTTTCAGGTTACTCACCTTTACAAGTGGGATGTATTCCAGGAGCGGGTGGTAGGCCAAAAACTTCGTATGTTACAGGGGTACTTCCAGAGNGCTACCGGTCGCGATCAGGCTGCGGGCAACTCCTTCCTCTACAACTTGTATAAATACCTGGTAGGAGCCCAGCATGACCGGATCAATATTGCCCGGTATGCTTACCTGTTGGGACGTATGACCCCACACGAAGACGCTTCCCAGGAAGAGAAAGAAAGCTACCGCCAGTTTTCCGATTCAATGTACAAGTGGGCTCTCGATAAACAGGACCGGCAGGAACTGCTGACGGCTATAAATATTTACGCTTACCTGAACCGTAAGCGAGAGGAGGAATAATGATGGGCAATGGCAAGAAAAATCCGATGAAAGATTCTAAAGAGCTGGGCGCAGCTTCGGGCATGAATCCTGACCAGAAACCTCATAAGGAATCAAGATCTCAAGTACCGGTTAACACAAATAATATTGGGCCGGAACCGGCTTTTCTTAAGCCCGGGGCTGACTATGTCAGTGTGGCAGAAGACCGGATAAAAAACCTTATGACGGATAACCGGTCTAATCCTTTTGGAAACCTTACTACTTCCAAGATCCGCAACATCCTTACTATAGTTAACGAAATAAAGAGTGAGGTTGATCGCAAGGACGAGATCCTGTCTGACAGAGTAGTTGATCGAATCAGGCATATTAAGGTGCGACTAGCTTATGAAGCTGGTCGTGAAAAAGACTCGAGTGATCGAGTAAAAAAGATCAAGGAATTTATTGAGACAGCCGAGTTGATTACGGCAATTGATCACATAGGTCACAGTAGCGAGAAATTCCTACGTTACTGCGATTATCTCGAGGCCTTGGTGGCCTATCACCGCTTCTACGGTGGAAAAGATAAATAGGAGGTAAGTAGTATGAGCGAAATGTACGGAAAAATCAAGATCACTGCTGATTTACATCTCCTAACTGGTATGCACATCGGGGGNTCCAATATTTTCTCATCCATCGGTTCGGTCGACTCCCCGGTAATAAGGGATGCAATGACCCAGCAGCCGATAATACCCGGCAGCAGCATAAAAGGCAAATTACGAACTCTACTTGTTCGAACTCTGGTTCAAAAACCGGTCCTACCCAAACCTGAGGATGACCCGGAGGTGATAATCCGGCTGTTTGGGGCAGGTGGGAAGACAGTAAAGCGGGGTCGGCTGCAGTTTGCTGATTGCTACCTCAAAAATGCCGAAGATCTTAAAAGATTTGGGTTTACTGAGGTAAAGTTTGAAAACACCATAAAACGTACGACTTCGACGGCTACCCCCCGACAGATAGAACGTGTTATCCGTGGGGCAATCTTTGCTTTCAATCTCGTCTATGATATTGATGATACCGATCAGATTCAGGAGGATTTTGAAAACCTGGCATTGGCCTTAAAGACGCTGCAGCTTGATTATCTGGGCGGGCACGGCAGCCGCGGCTACGGGAAAGTCAGGTTTACTAATTTCGCCGTACAGGTTATGAATAACAACCTGGATCCTGAGGTGGTGGACGAGTTACTTGAGAAATTGAAGGAAGTGGAAACGGATGGACTATGCTGTTTATAAACTTGAGTTCACAACGGCTCTGCATATAGGGAACGACTCGGGAAGCGCCACCTTACCTTCTGCTGAGATGACCATCCACAGTGATACTTTGTTTTCTGCCCTCTGCATCGAGTCTATTCAAGCTGGTGGGAAGGAACTGTTGCGGGAATTATACAACCGGGTCTGGAGTGGTGAACTAATATTTTCCGACCTGTTCCCATATCGGAATGAGAACTACTTTCTGCCTAAACCGATCTTGAAAGATGAGTCCCTGGCAGGGACCCGTAACATTAAGGAGCATAAGGCATTCAAACGTCTGAAGTATATTTCCGCCTCATCCATGGCCGATTATCTGGCTTTCCTAAGAGGGCGGGGAGAATTTGACGTAATTACGGCGGGAGAAATGCTTGAGGGCATGTCAGTTAGTGAAGTCCGCAATTGGGTCAGCATCAAAGGGCAGAATGAACCACAGCCTTATCATGTAGGCTGCTTGAAGTTCAACCGGGATAGCGGACTCTACCTGATAGTTGCTTACCAGCGGGAAGATGATGTATCCCTGGTAACCCGTCTGCTGGAGGCTTTATCCCTGAGCGGGATTGGCGGCAAGCGCAGCGCTGGTCTCGGGAAGTTCAATATCGATGACCCCATCTATTTGGATGCACCGTATTCAGATGGCCTGGAGGCGTTGGCTGATTTACTGAAAAACAAGGGAGGAGCGTGGCAGATGCTCCTTAATACGGCTCTCCCCCGGGATGAGGAATTGGATCAGGCCTGTGACGGGGGAAGCTATACGCTGGTAAGGCGTGGAGGTTTTGTCCAGTCGGACCGCTATTACCCACACCAGGTCAAGAAACGATTAATCTATGCATTCGCGCCCGGTTCTTGCTTTAAGGTGCCGTTTGCCGGTGACATCTATGACGTTTCTCACGAGGGCGGCCACCCCGTATACCGCTGTCTCAAGCCAATGTTTATGGAGGTGATTATATGAAAAAGAGTCACCTGCAGAGCTTCACTGTCCAGGTCAAAACTATGGCACCATTGTTCATTGGCAGCGGCAGGGAGGTCAATAAAAAGGAATATGTCTATGTGCCGGCCGGTCAGAAAGTATGCATAATAGATTTTCCTCGATTCGCCGGGTTTCTGACTGCCAAAGGGCTGGAGGACCAGTATACCTCCTTTATGCTGGGAGAGCAAAATGATCTTTATCGGTGGCTGCTCAGTTGCCGGATAACCCAAGAGGAGATAAAGAGTTTTACCTCTTATGAAGTCATGGCCGGTGATGCTTTGAAAAGCGGTTATGCGCTGCGCGGTATTCATCTGTTTATTAAGGACAATTATGGACGGCCCTACCTCCCCGGAAGCAGTCTTAAGGGTGCGCTAAGGACAGCTATCCTTGCCAAGATGCTGGCCGACCAAGGCGACAAGAGTTTAACAAAATTGAAAAAATGGGAGAAGTCATTGAGAGAGTCAAATCGCTATAATATAGCAGGGGAAACTGACCAGCTTGAAGTTGAACTTCTTCACACTCTGAATCTGCATGACAAAAGGCAGAATGCGGTGAATTCGGTTATGAGGGGACTGCAGGTGAGCGACAGCCAACCTGCTGACACTGCTGACCTGATCATCTGCCCGAAGATCGACCTCACCCTGGAAGGAAAGGAAATCGCGATTCCCACCTTCCGGGAAGCCATCCGTCCGGGAGTGACCCTGCACTCTCAACTGACCCTAGATCCCTTGATTCTTGAACAAGCGGGGATTGATCTCGATTTTATACGGAATGCAATCCGGGAATTTGCCGATCTTCAGGAACAGTACTTCTTCTCAGCTTTCCGGAAGCTGCCCGCTAACACTGACAAATCAAGGTCCGAACCCGGTGCAGAACTCTACCTGGGCGGAGGGGCCGGCTATCTGTCCAAGACCATAACCTATCCCATGGGGGGCAGGGAGGCCCTGCCACTTGTATCCCTTCTGATGAAGAGGCAGTTTCCCAGAGGGCATCATGACAAGGATATGGAATTAGGGATATCCCCACATATCCTGAAAGGTACTTACTATAATAACCGATTCTACCGGATGGGACGTTGTTCGGTTGAAATTACATGAGGGATCCTAATCAGCCCACTACGTAGCAGTCAGGAGGAAGATGATGTTCCGGCAGATAAGGATTAGATTTGATACGGAAAAAAACGTGCGGCCGCACTACTACTGGGCGTATGATCTTTATTCCGCACTAATTGAGAAAGTGTCTCCCGATTTGGCGGTTGATCTGCATAATGACGGACTAAAACCGGTCAGTCATTATCTTTTGCTGCCCGGGCGTCAAAACGGTGTTCCGGGTGGAATGACCTGGGTTATAAACCTGCTGGGGAAGGATACAATTGACGAGATATTTCCCATTATAGCTAGTCTGGAATCACTGCACCTCAGACACTACGGTACCAGCCTGCGGGTTAGTGAGATGGCGGCCGGTCCAGTTATCCAGGAAAAGGATTTTGTTGCCGGGCATCTTCTGAACGAGCAGAACAGCGGGGGTCTGCGACTACAGTTCCTGACCCCCACCTCATTCAAGAGCAGCGAAGAATACCAAATATTTCCGTCTATTGAGTGGATTGTGAAAAGCTCTGTGCAGAAATGGAATGCCTATTCTCGAGAAACTGTCATAGACGATCCCGAGGCAGTGGAACAGTTGATTACTTACAGCCGCATATCCGGTTACTCTCTTAAGAGTTATCATTATCGGCTCAAGGGCATAAAAATCCCTGGGTTCATGGGATATATCAACCTGGAGGTTAGAGGTCCCAAACCTTTGGTTAGACTTTACAACATGCTAATAAGCTTCCTGGCCTATTCAGGAGTAGGGATAAAATGCAGCCTGGGGATGGGGGGATGCGCTGTGGATCCGCTCTCCGGCCAGCGAACCCCGGACTAGGGAATCGTCCACGTTGCCTGGTATGCTAAAACCCGATAAACGCCGATTTTCCATGTCGCTCAGCCGCAGCCGAAATCTAGGCGTTTGTAAAGGTTTTTAAGATGAAGGAGGGAAGAAACAGTGTCTGAATCAATCGTCCGCCGCAAACCGGCTATCGAGCCCCGGTGGGACAAGGGGTTTCAGGCACAGGGTTTGAAATGACCTCACCCCGTAAGGGGACGGAAACTGTCAAGCAGGCTATTGAGAATGGTGGTCTGCAATTATCTAGCGTTTGAAATGACCTCACCCCGTAAGGGGACGGAAACCATGTTCCACATTTGCAAACATCGCAGTTCCTAGTGATGATGGTTTGAAATGACCTCACCCCGTAAGGGGACGGAAACGTTTTCTGGAGGAAAATCCTCCAGAATAGCTGCCAAAAGCGTTTGAAATGACCTCACCCCGTAAGGGGACGGAAACGCTACCTACCCCTTTACACATTATCCAGCCATGCACGTTTGAAATGACCTCACCCCGTAAGGGGACGGAAACAGAGACACCGTCTAGTTTTTTGTCGTACTTTTTAAGTTTGAAATGACCTCACCCCGTAAGGGGACGGAAACTTTGCTGACTGTATAAGTTCTTTTCATTCGATGTCTTCCTCGTTTGAAATGACCTCACCCCGTAAGGGGACGGAAACTTGGTCTGGAAGCTTTGAACGAAAAACCTCATTCCTTCAACGTTTGAAATGACCTCACCCCGTAAGGGGACGGAAACGAGATCTGGAAGGTGATGGTGCCGACAGGAGGCTTGCGCGTTTGAAATGACCTCACCCCGTAAGGGGACGGAAACTATCGAAAGTAAGCCAGGTCTTATAGGAGCCGGGCGGAGCCAGTTTGAAATGACCTCACCCCGTAAGGGGACGGAAACCATCAAGTTCAGGGCGTGGGGTGTAAGGTTCACGATGTTCGTTTGAAATGACCTCACCCCGTAAGGGGACGGAAACTAGGTTGGGGCCGGTCTCGTGTCGAAAGGGGAAGTAGGCGTTTGAAATGACCTCACCCCGTAAGGGGACGGAAACCCACTGTCGAGTTCTTCCGGCCTGCCAAGGAGTATAGTTTGAAATGACCTCACCCCGTAAGGGGACGGAAACTTGAGGCCCTCGAACGCTTGCAGGCGATCATCGGAGTTTGAAATGACCTCACCCCGTAAGGGGACGGAAACTGCGGGCTAGATAAACCGAGAAGCCTCGGACTTTAGTCCGAGTTTGAAATGACCTCACCCCGTAAGGGGACGGAAACGTTGGTGTGTAATATTGCAGTATTGGTATCACTGGTTTCAGTTTGAAATGACCTCACCCCGTAAGGGGACGGAAACTCAGGGCTTTTTGGCTTGTGTCAGCTTAGCGGATTACAGTTTGAAATGACCTCACCCCGTAAGGGGACGGAAACCTCCCGCCGCTTCTCTATGATTTTTTGGGCGTTGTTTGAAATGACCTCACCCCGTAAGGGGACGGAAACAATGGCTATAATCGTGGACAGTTACATGCCGCACAGCCCGTTTGAAATGACCTCACCCCGTAAGGGGACGGAAACTATCCGCGCCGCTCCAGTTCCGCTATCAATTCCGCGTGTTTGAAATGACCTCACCCCGTAAGGGGACGGAAACCCACTGACAGTGATTTCTTTCTTGCCCCACTGTCTGTTTAGTTTGAAATGACCTCACCCCGTAAGGGGACGGAAACGTGACAGTGGCTGTTTTCCCAATTCCCGGCGGCCCCCAGTTTGAAATGACCTCACCCCGTAAGGGGACGGAAACTCATATTCCTGGTGATTCCAGGAGTTCTCTTTTTTGTCGTTTGAAATGACCTCACCCCGTAAGGGGACGGAAACCCTTATAAGTCTCCCAATCTGTCTTAATGAGAGCCCGGCTCAGTTTGAAATGACCTCACCCCGTAAGGGGACGGAAACATTTCTAATTCCTCCGGTTTGCAGCCGTAACAGTCCGCTAAATAGTTTGAAATGACCTCACCCCGTAAGGGGACGGAAACCGTCTACGACGGAGTAGAAATCGTATCCCTGCCGACCCGTTTGAAATGACCTCACCCCGTAAGGGGACGGAAACATGAAGATCCAAAAAGATATCAAGGTTCTGATAGTAGATGTTTGAAATGACCTCACCCCGTAAGGGGACGGAAACGCGTACCACTGCTGGAGTTTCTTCTCCGTCCAGGTCGGTGATCGTTTGAAATGACCTCGCCCCACAAGGGGGCTAAAGCATCGGGAGGGGTGATTTAGATAAATGATCCTGTATTTATCTGAACCCGGCTCTGTCCTCAGGAAAAAAGGTGGGAGATATGTTATTGAGCTGAACGATAACAAGATAGGAGAAATACCGGCAGAAAAGCTTGAAGCTGTCGTACTGTTCTCAGGCACTAATATTACCTCTCCCTGCATGGTCTCATTGTTTGAAATGGGAATTCCGGTGACTTGGCTGTCATCCAGAGGTAAATTCTTTGGACGGGCTGAACTTACCAATCATGTGAATATCGAGAGACAACGCGAACAGTTTCGAAGGGGTGAGGATGAAGAGTTTTGTTTGGCTTTGGCCAGGAAGTTCATAAAGGCCAAAATCCGAAATTCACTGGTCCTGCTTCGGCGCTACAATCGAAACTTGGACTTAAGCACGGTCAGGAATATAATCGATGAAATCCAAAAGAATATTAATAGTGTCGATGCGGCACCAAACATATCCGTTCTAAACGGTTTGGAAGGATACACATCACGGCTGTATTTCCAGGCACTGTCTGAAATGGTCCGAGATGANTTNAAATTCAAAGGTAGAAACCGGCAGCCACCTACGGATCCCTTCAACTCACTACTGAGTTTCGGCTACACCTTNCTGATGTATGAAATCTACACTGCTATTATAAACCGGGGGTTACATCCCTATATGGGATTTCTACACCGCATAAAGCGGGGTCATCCAGCGCTTGCCTCTGATTTAATGGAAGAATGGAGAGCTGCGTTAATTGATGCATTGGTTTTGTCACATATACAACGAGGGAGCGTAAGTTGGGAAGATTTTGATGTGGATACTAATGAGGGAGGGGTTTATCTTAGGAAAACCGCGTCTCGTACATTCATCAAAAAATTTGAAGAGAGACTGCGGACAAAGAGCAAATACATCTCCGATATTGAGCCTGTTTCCTTTCGGGATGCCATCGATCACCAGGTAATGCTGTTGGTCAAGGCAATCGAAGCAGCGGACCCTGAATTATATAAGCCAGTTCTATTGCGGTAGGTGATCGGGTGGGCAAGTATGAGACTTTTCATGTTAATGATTGTTTTGACCATGATAACGCTATGAAGTACCTGGTGCTGGTTATATATGATATCTCCTCAAATAGGAAAAGAGCAAAGTTGGCCAAACTGTTGGAATCCTTTGGATTTCGGGTACAGAAATCAGCCTTTGAGGCAGTTATGACAACACCGCAGTATAATAAACTGATAAAAAGGATTGACCGTCTGATTGACGAAGAAAACGATTATGTGAGAGTCTACCGCTTAACCGGCAATGTTGAAATCAGTACTTGGGGCAAAATCCAAAACATCATAGAAGAAAACGTAATGATCTTTTAATACAGGGAAATAAAAATCATTGCATATCAGGGATATGACGTAAAGAATAGAACTTAACAAAACAGGTTTTTGTCATCGCCCGAAAGCCGATCTTCCATGTTCCTCAGCCGCAGCCGAAATCTCGGCGTTTATAAAGGTTTTTGAGATAAAGGAGGGAAGAAACAGTGTCGGGAACAACCGTCCGCCGCAAACCGGCTTTAGAGCCCCGGTGGGACAAGGGGTTTCAGGCACAGGGGTTTGAAATGACCTCACCTCGTAAGGGGACGGAAACACGCTCACAAACTGCTCGTATTGTTCGGGCGTCAGCACCTGTTTGAAACGACCTCGCCCCGTAAGGGGACGAAAAACCGGGCGGTAGAAGGAAAGCCCAATTGCAAAGAAAAGCACTAAGTGGAGAGTTTGGAAATAGGAATGGCAGGGAGAAGAAGGAAACGTTAGGCATGACGGATTTCGTTTTGATGAAGCTATTGATGAAGCAACTCTTTTGTCATTGCCGTTAATCATTAGGAGGAGGATTTAACCTTCCCTGTCCTTCAATATAGATGATTTCTCCAGGAACATAGGGGGTCTCCACTTGCTCAGCGGGTGTTCGTCTGTCAACGATCGCAATTATTTCGGTCTCTATGCCTGTGAGGCGTAAATCCTGTGTCACTTGCTGAATTACATATTGCATTGCGGTCGTACCACCAGTAATGTTGGCAATTATCCGGTCAGATTTTAGTATGTAATTCTGTAACTCCCTACTTATTGTTTTTGCCTCGGCAAAACCGGTAAATGGCTCTTTCATTTTGTAAACGTATTTACGGCCACTCCAGTCCGCACGGTTGGTTATTTCCTCAATTGATATTGCTGATTCCTCAGATGTTACAACAAACACTTCGTCCGGACGAATGTGGTGTAAGGCAGAAAAGAGTAAACCTTTTGAAAGCCCTAATGGGGAAAGTAGGAGCGTACCTTGACCCCTTTTAATTTCAAGGTTCCAATGAGGTTTCGACGATACAAAACTTTTTAGTTCCTCCCATTGAGCGCGGATTTCATCGATTTGCTGTGGCGAGTGCAAAACATATTCATATCGGAAACCGTGATGTGCTAACTGGTTACGTTTATCAGAAAAGAACTGCCATTTACTGGCTAGCCATCGCTGTTCCGGTGTGATTATATCTCGAGTAGTATTGCCATCAGCTTTGTACGCCGTCCGGGCAAGGACAGCGAACTTATGCTCTGTTTCGAACCTCTTATGTCCTATCCACCAATCGACGCGGTAGATGCTCTCTTCAGCCATCTGATTCCACATTGCACATGAAACCATCCATTCCCTGATCATCCCCAGGGCATAATTCACGTAACCCTGTTTCAGGTATGAATCGATTATTGATGATTGTCTTGTCAGCTCACTTAGGTTAAGTTCTACTTCTTTTATTCTTATTCTTCTTTGTCTTGTGGCAGGGAGAGCGAAGGACCCTGCAAAACTGCTGATGGAACCAAACAGTTCAGTTGCTAGCGGTACTTTCTGTTCCATGTGCCTGGGTATAGGTTGAGTTATTCTTCTTAACAACTGCTCGGCTTCACGCCCCAACTCCAAAGGCAATGCCTGAGCGTACGCGGCAGACACATTTTCTAAAGCCCTCCGGATACTTTTTACTAATTGGTAAGGAGCATTATCCTTTCCGGTTACACCGGCGGGAGGAGTCTCAAGGGGGCGGAGCAATTCACACAAGGGGGAGGCTTGACCGGTATGGTGAAAGATCCTAGTTGCGTAAAACCACTCCACCATGTCAAGCAGCAGGGAAAGATCAATTATTGGCTTCTCAGTCTCTTCGGATTCCAGCATCGCGTAATACACAGCCTTAATCTGTACCCCGCGTAATGCTTTCAAAAACAGTGCTGCGGTAAAGTATAAAAAAGGAAAGGAACGGTAACCATGAGTTACATCCAGCGTCAACTCGCAATTGTGGGGGATAGAGTGAAGTACAGCTTCAAGTATCTGCCACAGCTCCTCAACGGTTCTTCCATCTGGAATACGAACCTCTGTAACATCGGGCCTCTGGTTTAATGTGTTACAGAGGATTTGATCATAGTATTCCAGCAAAAGGTTCCGCACTGTCTCATACTGTTCATCATACAGTTTCTGGGTGCAGAGAATAATGACTTTGTCAGGAAGTTCATGGATTGGCAGTAGTTTTATTAATGCTACCGGTGCCTGGGAAGCGATTGCAACTTGATTATTGAATTGGTAGTTAACATTCTCTCTGGGCGATGCGCTGATAGTTGTTAGAAGTATTCTTTTAGCACTGGACATTACAGTCACCTCTATGGGTATATTTTTCGGCCTAACCTCTCCAAAGTGGTCCTTTCGTGGCCGGCCACAACCTCAACCTTAATAAACTCAGAGCCTTGTGAGGTATGTAACAGATAACGGAGTGCTCCAGGAAACGTCTCAACGTATTCCATGTAGGTTTCAGAACTGTTCCCGGGTCTCATTTCATCCAGAAATACCGCGGAAACGGATTCGCTGGCGTCGAAGATTCTTCTAAAGATAAGGCGGACGTCGGGATTGTCAATAGACTCGATATCGTTAATTCCGTCACCCCACAGTGAAGTGTGGTTTTTGTAGGTACGAATAGCGTACTTTTTAGTATGTGAGGACGAATTCAGGGCGGCTAAAAAAATCCTACCCACCGGGCTGTAATCGTAACCATTATGTTTCTTTTCAAAGAACCCGTGCAGTGATTTAGGCAATGTCTTTATTAATTTACGTGCCTCATTCGCACTTTCTGTGGAGACAATCATGGAAAAGACCTCGCTGTACTCGTTGATTAGATCGCGATTAAAAATGAGGGGCATTTCTGGAAAACTGATAATACTTTTAAAGTCCTGATATATGTAAACGACCTCAATTCCCATTACAATTCCAAAGAGAGTTGCATACGATGTTTGTCCCTTGTAGCCTCCGGTAGCATTGATTACGCACTTCTTCCCAGGATGGTTTTCATAAATAACCGACATTTCTTTCACCAGGTTGGGCAATCCCCGTTCCTGAAAATCATTATAGTTGCTGTTTAGACCCCTGATGACAATAGGAAAAACATATCGAAATCCTTTTTGGGTGTAGTATTCTTCCAGTGCTGCACAGCACAGTTTACCTTCTTCTGTTTCTGAACCTAACAGGTAAAGGTAATCATAAACAGGGTTAAGACTTAAATGCGATAAAGAATTGGATTCTGTGCAACACTCTTCGTCGGCAGAAATTAAATCTACCAGATCGCTAAGACCAGGTGGTTGATCAGTATGAGTGCGTCTTTCCCAAGTTGAGATTAAGCTGGTACCTACGGTGCACATTATCACTCGGGACAATAAGCTCACCTCCTGCTTTTGTGATTAACTCAACAACTTTATTCTAACGCATATGGATGTGATTACCAATTGTGCAAGTTCCACTTGTCNTCGACCTGTTGTCCTACCTGCCAAAATCAATGGGATCGCAGGTCGATTCCTCAGCCTGGATTCTCGATTTCTCAAATAGCACTGGCTTGCAGGGCATTTCGGGCACTTCCGAATGCGGCTTTTTTGAAATGAAACTGGCGAATAGAGGAAAATAGGTGAGGGACATTGAAATATTGGGCTAGATGGTAGACTGTTTTAACAGGGGAACTGTGAAAGGGAAAAACAAAGGAAGTAGCGAAAAAAGCCGATTTTCCATGTCGCTCAGCCGCAGCCGAAATCTAGGCATTTGTTAAGGATTTTGTGTGCAAGGATGCAAGAGACAGTGTCGAGAACAACCGTCCGCCGCAAACCGGCTTCAGAGCCCCGGTGGGACAAGGGGTTTCAGGCACAGGGTTTGAAATGACCTCACCCCGTAAGGGGACGGAAACAAGACGGCTACCCCGTGGAAGAAACATTAGAAGAATGGGTTTGAAATGACCTCACCCCGTAAGGGGACGGAAACAGTAGTCCCGATCTACCTATGTCCAACCCCTATGTCCAAAGTTTGAAATGACCTCACCCCGTAAGGGGACGGAAACTAATGCGACCTCCAGGTCGGGAAGGTGTCATCCGCGTTTGAAATGACCTCACCCCGTAAGGGGACGGAAACTTCCCGTATCGCATCACGGGTTTTGTAAATTTTTTGTTTGAAATGACCTCACCCCGTAAGGGGACGGAAACATTGTCCGCTTTGTGGTAAGCCTGCGGCAACAAAAGTTTGAAATGACCTCACCCCGTAAGGGGACGGAAACACAAGGGACGTGGCAACATCCTCCCCGGCCTTCGCTGCGTGTTTGAAATGACCTCACCCCGTAAGGGGACGGAAACTGGCGTTTATACTACGATCCGGCGGTTATCACCCGTTGGACCGTTTGAAATGACCTCACCCCGCAAGGGGACGGAAAATCAGGCGATAGAAGGAAAGCCCAAGTGCGAAGAAAAGCACTAATTGGAGAATCTCGATGTGTGGGCATGGAAGGGAGAGGAGTATATTCATAGCTAATGAAGCGTTCCATGACGGATTCCAGTCCATCATTCGTAGCCAGAGTCTTGTGCAACAAAAAAACCGGGCGGTAAGCCCGGAAATCTATTCTGGCCGGTGCAGTGACAACCGCTAGAACGACAACTCCTTTATCAGCTTGCTGATCGCCTTCTTCTCGATGCGGGAGACGTAAGACCTGGAGATGCCGAGCTTTTTGGCGATGTCGCGCTGAGTCTCTTTGATTCCGGTGAATAATCCGTACCTCATCTCAATTACCTGCCGCTCACGCCGGCTGAGAGCGCCCATCTTTTGAACAATCTTCTCTTCCTGCATCTTGGCATCCACCGTTTCCAGGATATCATTATCTGCGAACAGTACATCCAAGAGTGAAATCTCGTTGCCTTCCTTGTCAAAACCAATAGGGTCATAGAGCGATACCTCGGCCCGGGTCTTTTTGAGGTTCCTCAAATGCATGAGGACTTCAATATCAATGACAATATACAAAAACAGCCTTTAGCCCTTGCTGGTAGGGCATTTGGGGCACTTCCGAAATTTGTTTTCATATGATTACAGCCGCGCCTTTCGCGGCTTTTTTATTTATTGAACTTTCATGTTTTCCTCTCTTTGCCCTGCAACCTTTGCTGATGGGTTGCAGGGCTTTTTTTATCAGCAAAATTTCCGAAGGGAGAGGAAACGCATGAAAGTTTATAGGAGCACGTTTTTTCAAAATTTTACTCCGGTGCCGGATGATCTGTTCGACCCAAGGTGCAGCCTGACCAACACCGAAAAACTGGTCTATATTATTTACTTGAAACATACGGATCGAAATTCGGGAGTAGCCTGGCCTGGAAACAAAAGGGTTGCAGAAATGGCACAAATTTCAATACCAAGCCTTAAACGCATTTCAGCTAATCTCGAAATCAAGGGCTATATATCCAAGGAGGCTCGCTTCAATGAAAAAGGTCAACAGCTAACCAATCTGATCATTGTTCACCATCCCCTTGAAACCAGGGATTTCGAGGGGGGTATTAAAAATAATACCCCCACGGAAACAGGGGAGGGTATTAAATTTNATACCCCCAATAAATTAGAGGGGGGTATCATTGATAAGACTCCCGGGGGTATTACACATGATACCCAAACAAAAACCAATAAGAACAAAAATGAAGAAGAAGAAAGAATTACTGAAGGGGAAAATATTGATTTACCCGCAAACAATTTTGAAAGCCGGCTCGATTTCCGGGAGGATGAAGATAACACCCTCATAATTCAAGAGGACCGGTCAGGAAACGTCAACACCAAAGAAAAAAAGATTACTGAAGAAGGAAGGGAAAGATTGACCGCGGCAAATCCGGATGAGACGGAAACGACTGCTTACCCCTTCAGTAATCTGGAGCCCCCGGGTATCTATGAAAGACCCCCGCTTGGTCAGGAAAAAGGCCACGATAGCAATGACCTTGTTGAGATGGTGAGGGAAAAACTGGGCATTGAACACACCCTGGCCTTTTTATTGGTAGCACGATGCCGGGACAAGCTGGATAAAGTCATTGACCAGCTCGTCAACGCGAAAAAACCCATTCAGAACATGACTGCTTATCTTTTAACTTTGATGGCTCATCCCGACCAGTGGGACTTATTCATGGAAAACGTCGAGAATGGATTCCTAACCAGGGAAAGGCTGGAGAAGAAACGGGAGGTAAAGCCGAAGCGTCCTGAAGAAGAGCGGGAAATATACTTCCCGCCTTCAGTAAAAAACGGTTGATAGGGAGAGTATGCGCATTTTTCGCGGAAAGGAGAATCGAAATGCTAATCGGATACGCGAGAGTCTCGACTCACGACCAGACCGAGGCCCTGCAGATAGACGCTCTGAATAAAGCCGGATGCGGCAGGATATTTACCGACACGGCAAGCGGGGCCAAGTCTGACCGTCCGGGGCTGGCCCAGGCGTTGGACTATGCGAGAGAAGGGGACACCCTGGTCGTCTGGAGGCTGGACAGGTTGGGAAG
>JGI24713J26584_10000980_pt1 | contig 21216 bp, 15 predicted proteins | sample BioPla4DNA1_FD_26584 | JGI IMG/M metagenome (IMG submission 26584) | reverse complement strand
TGGGAACTGGGAACTACCATTCCTCGCCGCCCTACGTTACTGGTCATATAACAAAAGTGGCATTTTTATAGCAATCATTGAAGGATCTTTGCACTTTGTGGCGAAGAAATTCTTCAACTGGTTCAACCAGTTTTGCACAAGGTAACAGACTGTACCCACAGAGCTTGTCCCAAAGGAGATTTATCCCACCAACTGGGTAATAGTATACGCCCGGTTGTTCCGGTTCCAAAGCAACATGTTAAGCCGATTTTAAAGCAGCGGCACGTTCGGTCCTACCTCGCAGAAATCTCCATGGTTGAACGGCCTACGGCTATCAGTGTAGATCAGAAATCCATGCACGCCAGGAGGTATTTGCTTGTCTCCCAATACCACTCTACAGGAACTGCAGAGTATCATTGTCAACAACATCAGTGAGGGAATCTGGGCGCCCGGTGAACGTATTCCTTCGGAACGCCAGCTTGCGCAAGCCTACAACGTAACCAGGACAGCCGTGCGCAAAGCCATCGCCAGCCTAACTGAGCAAGGCGTGCTGGTCGCCATCCCCGGAAGCGGCACCTATGTGTCCACTAAGGCTCAGAAGGCTGCTAGTTCTAAGACCATCGCCTTTCTCGTCTGCAGCCGCGGCAAACCAGACTACACGGTGACCACCAACCTCTTCTACGCCCAGGTGCTCAGGGGCGTGGAACTGGCAGCCCGTCGCATGAATTATCAGTGCATCGTCTCCACCATTGATGAACTGGAGCGCGACTATGGTTCCCTGGATGATATCTTGAACAAAGTGGACGGTTTAGTGCTAGGTGAACTCCGCTGCCAGAGACTGCACGATCACATTGTCCGCAGCAGGTATCCCACGACTCTGATCAGCCCGTCGCTCCACTCCCCCGTTCTTGATACCATCAAGATCGACAGCTATTCCGGCAGCCTGAACGCGGTGGATTACCTTGTTTCCCTGGGCCACAAGAGAATTGCCTTTGTCGGCGGTTCTAAGGACAGCCACCCAGCCCAGGAACGCCTGGCGGGTTACAAAGCCGGGCTCAAAAAGAACGGCCTGGAGATTTCCGAACGGCTCATCCGCATCAGCGGCTGGGACTTCGCGGCTGCCCGGGAAGCGGTGCGCGATCTGGTAGCCAGAGAACAGTTTACCGCCATTCTAGCTGCTTCTGACTACTTAGCCTTCGCCGCGCTGCAGGTTCTGCGGGAACACAACCTGCGGGTCCCTGATGACGTGAGCGTCATCGGCTTTGACGATCTGGAAGTTGCAGCCCATCAATCCCCTCCCCTCACCTCTGTGCGCGTGCACAAAGAAGAGCTGGGGAAACTGGCAGTTACCATGCTGCTGACACGCCTGGAAGATGAACGCACCGTCGGAACTGTTACAGTGGTACCGTGCAAGCTCATCGTCAGGGAGTCCTGCCGCCCCGTAGACGATTTGGGGTGCCGGTGAGCCCCTGAAGGAAAGCACATTNAAGGAAGGAGCCCTGCAATATGAGGACCCCCAACTTACGCCAGGTAAGAATCCAAGATCGTTTTTGGAAGCCCCGGCAAAACCTGGTCCGCGACGTGATGCTGCCCTATCAATACGCTGTCATGAACGATGAGGTGCCGGGAGCGGAGCCAAGCCATGCCTTGGAGAATTTTCGAATTGCCGCGGGCCTAGCCCAAGGGGAATTCTATGGCATGGTTTTCCAGGACAGCGATGTGTACAAATGGCTGGAAGCGGCAGCCTACATCCTGGCCAAAGAAGACCACCCCGAACTGGAAAAGACAGCGGATCAGGTGATAGATNTCATCGCCGCGGCCCAGCAGCCCGATGGCTATCTGAATACCTACTTCACCGTGGCCGAACCTGAGGGGCGTTGGAGAAACCTGCGGGAAGAACATGAGTTGTACTGCGCCGGCCATCTGATCGAAGCCGCGGTGGCGTACTACGAAGCCACTGGAAAGGGCAAAGTCCTTGATGTGGCCTGTAGATTTGCAGACTACATTTCCCAGATCTTTGGCACAGAACAAGGGCAAAAGCGCGGCTACCCAGGTCATGAAGGACTTGAGCTGGCTCTGGTTAAGCTCTACCGGGTTACGGACAATCGAAAATACCTGGAGTTGAGCAAGTATTTCGTGGACGAGCGGGGTCGCCAACCCCACTACTTCGAACAGGAAGCCATTGCCCGGGGAGATAGGCATGTTACCACCCACGGCGGACGCTGGGACAGCCGCTACAACCAGTCCCATCTGCCGGTGCGGGAGCAGAAAGAAGCGGTGGGTCATGCGGTAAGGGCAATGTACCTCTACGCTGCCCTGGCGGATCTGGNCAGATACACCCGGGATGAATCCCTGCACAAGATCTGTGAGGCGCTTTGGGAAGATGTAGTCAACCGCAAGATGTACATCACTGGAGGCATCGGATCTTCTTCTTACGGCGAAGCCTTCACCATCCCCTACGACCTCCCCAACGATACCTCCTACACTGAGACGTGTGCCGCCATAGGATTGGTGTTCTGGGCATCACGTATGCTCAATCTAGACCCTAACGGAGCCTACGCAGATGTGATNGAGACGGCTCTGTACAACGGTGTGCTCAGCGGCATGGCCCTGGATGGGAAGAGCTTCTTCTATGTTAACCCCCTGGAAGTCTGGCCCGCTGCAGCGGAACATCGCTACGACCAAAGGCATGTGAAAACTACACGACNGGGCTGGTTCAGGTGCGCCTGCTGTCCTCCCAACCTAGCCAGGCTCCTGGCCTCACTGGAGCAGTACATCTTTTCCTACCATGAGGACAGCATTTACCTCCACCTCTACATGTCCAGCGTGCTCAACATAGCTGGAGAGGCAGACGGGATTTCCATCGAGGTAGCCACAGGCTATCCGTGGGATGGGCAGGTGGAACTCACAGTAGATGTTGCTCAGCCCCGCGAGTTCACCTTGGCGCTACGCATCCCCGGCTGGTGTCAAACCCCCAGTGCGACTGTGAACGGGGAGCAGTTGGAACTGGCAGCCATCATGGACCGGGGCTATGCCAAAGTCAACCGGCTGTGGCAGTCTGGCGATAAAATTACCCTGGATTTCCCCATGCCGGTCATACGTCTGGCCGCCCATCCTCAGGTACGGGAAAATGCTGGCCGCGTGGCACTGCAGCGGGGGCCCTTGGTCTACTGCTTGGAAGAAGCAGACAACGGCCCCGTACTTACAGATATCGTGCTGCCTCTAGAGCCCGAGTTCCAAACTACCTTTGACCCAGAANTCCTGGGTGGAGTGGTGACTATTGAGGCGGAAGCCTACCGCTCTGCAGACGACGACCAGCGTCTTTACAGGCCTTTCAGCGCGGCCTTGAGGAAGGTGCGGATCAAAGCCATACCCTATTACGCCTGGAACAACCGAGGCGTGGGAGAGATGCTAGTCTGGATCCGTCAGGGATACTGTTAGAAACCGTTCAGTACTTGGGAGGTGGTAAAAAAACGAAGTCTACTGTTGATTCCAAATCGGTTAGCGTCCTTGAGTCTGTCATCTATGGGAGGTATACCATGAACAAACGCGTATTCAGAGTGATGCTGGTGGTGCTGTCTGTGTTGGTCCTGGGCCAATCTGCCCTAGCCCAGGTCACACTGCAGTTCATGGGCTGGGAAGCCAGTCCCTTGGAGACGGAAAGCGTCCAGCGTGGGCTGCGTATCTTTGAAGAACAGAACCCGGGCATTAAGGTGGAATACATCCCCGTGGGCGGCGATGAATACCACACGCGCCTGCTGACCATGATGGCTGGCAATGCGGCGCCAGACGTGTTCTTTATCAACACCGAAGGCTACTACCGCAACTTCGCCCGCCGGGGAGTTCTGTTGGAATTGGACGACTACTTCTACCAAGCCCTCAAGCTAGAAGATTTCATCCCGATGGACCAGGACAAAATGCTGGTGGACGGCAAAATCTACGGCACCAGCAGCTGCGTAGTGGCCCCCGTACTCTACTACAACAAAGACCTCTTCGATAAGGCGGGGCTGCCCTATCCACCCAGCAACCCGGAGGAGGCCTGGACCTGGGATGAGTTCCTGGAAATCGCTAAGCAGCTCACCATCGAAGAGAACGGTCGCGTAGTACAGTGGGGTGTTTACGGCTTTGAGAATATGCATCCCAGGGAAGCCGCTATCTACTCCAACAACGGTTTGATCTTCAGCGAAGACTACTCTCAAGTGGCCATGAACGCTGAGGCCCAAGAAGCCCTCACCAAGATACTGGAGCTGCGTACTGTGCATAAGGTCTCCCCGCCTGCCACATTCCTGGAGCAGTCCGGTATGAATGCAGCGCAGATGCTGCAGACGGGCAGAGTAGCAATGGTGGCCGATGGCTCCTGGGCCCTGCAGGAGCTCGCCAGGATGGGCTTCCCCGTTGGGGTAGGTGTGCTGCCCATTATGCAGAGGCCGGTAACAACGGGCACCGCCCACCTGCATTCCATCTGGGCCGGCACCAAGCATCCGGAAGAGGCCTGGAAGTTAGTGGAATTCCTGTCCTCCGAAGAGTATCAGATCGATCTGGTCCGCGAGGGGCTGTGGATGCCCAACCGCACCCACATGTATGCTGAGGAGAATCGCGGCCGCTGGATCAACCCCGAAGTACATCCCGAGGGGTTTGAGGGCATTGCTGACTACTTTGCCAACTACGTTGAGCCTAACCCAGCTATCTTCGTCCCCCGCGAGGCCTGGGACATCTTCGAAGAAGAACTCGACCGCTTCTTCCTCGACAACCAACCCCTCGACAAAGTGGTACAAGACATGATCCGGAGAATCGACCCCATCCTGAAGTAGACGGTGCAAGCATTCCCAGCAGCGGAGTACTGCTGCTGGGAATGCCTCTTCGTTGCGAAAGAGAGGTTAACCAGTGTGAGATCGAAGCTGAGCAGAATCAAGTACAGCGACGCATTTTGGGCTTTCCTGCTGCTGCTCCCCAACCTATTGGGCTTTTTGGTTTTCACCGTCTTTCCTGTTATAGCGTCGTTCGTCCTGAGTTTCACCGAATGGGATCTCCTGACGCCCATGAAGTTCGCCGGGGCTCAGAACTACGTGAACCTGGCCCACGATCAAACCTTTTGGAAGGTCCTCTGGAACACAGTGTATTTCACCGTAGGCACAGTTCCCGTGGGAATCGCCCTTTCGCTTCTCCTGGCTGTGGCCTTAAACCAGAAGATCCGAGGCGTGAAGCTCTTCCGTGCCATGTACTTCCTGCCGGTCATCTCCTCCACTGTGGCGGTGGCCATNGTGTGGCAGTGGATGTACAACCCGGAATTTGGGCTGTTGAACTACATCTTATCTTTATTCGGAATCCAGGGACCTCTGTGGCTTACCAGCACCAGATGGGCCATGCCAGCCGTCATCATCACTAGCATTTGGAAGGGACTGGGCTTTAACATGCTGCTCTTTTTAGCGGGGCTGCAGGGCATCGATCCGCAGTTCTACGAAGCCGCTCGAATTGACGGCGCCAGCGCCTTTGCCCAATTCAGGCACATCACCGTGCCGCTTTTGGCACCCACCACCTTCTTTGTTACGGTCATGTCCATAATCAGTTCCTTCCAGGTCTTCGATCAGGTACACGTGATGACGGCAGGGGGGCCTGCCCGCTCCACCTCAGTCCTGGTCCACTACCTTTATCAGAACGCTTTCCAGTATTTCAAGATGGGCTATGCCAGCGCCATCGCCTATGTGCTCTTCATTATCGTCTTTATCGCCACCATGCTGCAGTTTAGGGGCAGGAAAGCCACCTACTGGTCCCTGTACTAAAGCGGGCGCGTGGGGAAAGGAGGATGAACATGCGTAAACTCACCGCCGGACAGGTCATCGCCTATGTTGTTCTGCTCACCGGCGCCCTAACCATGATCGTACCCTTTTTATGGATGCTCTCCACCTCGTTCAAATCCTTGGGGGAAGTTTTCATCTTCCCACCCAAACTTCTGGGCGAAAGGATCGTCTGGGGAAAACTACCTGCGCATCTCCGACCGCTACCCCTTCGGCCGGTTTTTCCTGAACAGCCTAAAAATCTCGGTGATCGTCACCGCTTTTCAGGTGCTCACCAGCTCCATGGCGGGGTTCGCCTTTGCCCGGCTTAAGTTCCGGGGGCGGGAGGCCNTCTTTGCCATGTACCTGGCCACGCTAATGGTGCCCTTCCATGTGACTTTGGTGCCCACCTTTGTCATGATGCGTACCTTCGGCTGGGTAGACACCCACTACAGCTTAATCCTCCCCAGCCTGGTTTCGGCCTTCGGCACTTTCCTGATGCGGCAGTTCTTCGTCATTATCCCCGTTGAACTAGAGGAGTCCGCCCGCATTGATGGCTGCACACCCTTTGGCATCTTTGCCCGCATCTTTATGCCCCTCTCCAAACCAGCCCTGGCTACTCTAAGCGTGTTTACCTTTATGGGTACGTGGAACGACTACATCAAACCCCTGATCTTCATCAATTCCATCGGGAAGATGACGGTGCCCCTGGGCCTAGCCAGTATGCAGGGACTGTATTCCACCGACTGGCCGGTACTCATGGCCGGTACGGTTATTGCTCTACTCCCCGTTCTAGTGGTGTTTCTCCTGGCTCAGGAATACTTCGTCNAGGGTATAACCCTCTCGGGGATCAAGGGTTGAGTTCTCTGTCATTAAGAGGAGGGCGGCTATGCGGAAAATGATGCGGGAAGTGGCCCTGGACAGGGTCCAGCTGCTTCCCAGTATGTTTAAGGACCGGTACGATCTCAATCGGGCTTATCTGATGAGCCTCAAAAACCAAAACCTGCTCCAGAACTATTATCTGGAAGCGGGTCTGTGGATGTCGGCGGAAAGGCCAGAGGATCTCCACTGGGGCTGGGAGTCGCCCACCTGCGAGCTGCGGGGACACTTCTTAGGCCACTGGTTGTCCGCGGCAGCCCATGCCTACAGATGCAGCGGCGATCAGGAACTGAAGGCCAAAGCGGATGCCGTGGTAAGCGAACTGGCCCGCTGTCAGCGGGAAAACGGCGGTCTTTGGGCAGGCCCCATCCCTGAGAAATACCTGGATTGGCTCGCCCGAGGCAAAAAGGTGTGGGCACCCCACTACACCCTGCACAAGACTTTGATGGGGCTTGTAGATATGTACCGTCTGGCCGGCAACGAACAGGCCTTGGCTGTGCTGATCAACTTCGCGGAATGGTTCCACCGGTGGTCCGGCCAGTTCAGCCGCGAGGAATTCGATAATATCTTGGACGTGGAAACAGGCGGCATGCTGGAAGTCTGGGCAGATCTTTACCAGATCACCGGGGATGAACGGCATCTGCAGCTCCTGAACAGGTACGACAGGCCGCGCTTTTTTGAACCGCTGTTGGCGGGAAAAGATGTGCTCACCAATATGCATGCCAACACCACCATCCCCGAGGTGTTGGGCGCCGCCCGGGCTTGGGAGGTTACCGGTGAAGAGCGCTGGTTCAACATCGTGGAGGCGTACTGGGACCAAGCGGTGCGCAAGCGGGGGTTCTTCTGTACCGGAAGCCAGACCTCCGGCGAAGTCTGGACCCCTCCCTTCCGCTTTGCCGACCGTCTGAGCGACACCAATCAGGAACACTGCGTAGTGTACAACATGATCAGGCTGGCCGAATTCTTATTCAGATGGACCGGGGAAACCGAATACGCTGACTACATTGAGCGAAATCTCTATAACGGTATCTTGGCCCAGCAGCACCCGAAGACGGGCATGGTGGCTTATTTCCTGCCCCTGGAACCTGGGGCGCAGAAGAAGTGGGGTACTCCCACGGACGATTTCTGGTGCTGCCACGGTACCATGGTCCAGGCCCAGACCCGTTATAACAGCATCATTTACTACGAACATGACGACGGCTTGTTTGTCACCCAGTACATTCCCTCCCGCCTCGGGTGGAAGAAAGACGGCACACCAGTAACGGTAGAGCAAACCATTTCACCGCAAACCGGTGATAACGTGGCATTGAGGGAGATCAACTTCACCCAGTGGCACCGACCAGATCACGTATGTGTTGAGCTCAAAATCCAGTGCCAGCGCCCCCTCCGCTTCGCTATCTCCTGCCGTATTCCCTGGTGGACTGCTGGAGAGGTGGAAATAAAAATCAACGGAAGGTCAGAAACTGCATCAGTGTCAACCGGACGCCTGGTGCTCAACCGTACATGGCACAACGATAGGCTGGAACTGCGATTGCCCAAAACCATATGCATCGAACCCCTTCCCGACGCCCCGGAGAGAATTGCCTTCATGGACGGACCCGTGGTTCTGGCAGGTCTCACAGACGAAGACATTGCGCTCTGCGGGCACAGCGAAGACCTCAGCTCCATCCTGGTTCCGGATAACGTGCGGGTCTGGCAGACGTGGCTGAACGGCTACCGCACACGCCATCAGCCAAAGAACATCAAATTCAAACCCCTTTACGAGATCACGGATGAGAGATACACGGTGTATTTTCCCCTCTACGCGCACAAACAGCCGCTGAAGTAACGGCAGGACATGAGGATTCGCCGATCACAAAGGACGCTACCCTCCGTTTTGGTAGCGTCCCTACTTTTTTGCAGGACGATTGCCTCCCGCTTCTGGGCGGAGAGCGGTGTAGCGCAGCCAACCTCCATGAACTTCCTAAGCTTATTGGAGCAGTATCCAAGGACGATGGGCCGCGCCATGTTTGTGCTGTAGCCTGCCACCTTGGCGCCGATCTGTACATGTACGATCTCCTTCCTGGATCTTGCGATGGGTCGGCCTGGAGACCGCCTGCGTAGAGTTGGGACCGCTGCAGCATCACAGCGGATAACTAACGGACTCGGCACCGCTATCCAGCCGGGATGCGGATCGACCAGACATGAGTACAGCATTCTTATCCACAATGAGATGTCTAGCCCGCTACTGAAAGCCCAAGGTAGTGCTTGCGGCCTAACGGTTCCCAAAACGTCCCTTATAGGGGTGTGGATATCGTTAACCGCATCCACCTGCGACAACTGGTACTCAAGGGACGATTTCCCAGCCCCTTCACCACCCGACCAGTCCTGCAGACCTCCATGGTGCCCAGCTACGCAGCAGGATATCACCCTACCAATCTGCTTACCGTGAATCTCTTCAACGAGCTTGGCGCCGAAAATGGCATAGGCCATTTTTCCGGGCTTTCCTTCCAGATGCGCTTCCTCGTCAAAATAGCCGCTCTTCTGCCTATGATAGTATTGCCAGGCACACCTCCCTTTTCCAGCATCATGTGAGAGGCCAGCCAGTTTCCCCCAGAGTCCTGAGTTAAACTTCGACGCGAACTTGCCGGCCAATTCCGCAGTGTTGAGCAGGTGCTGTTCCAATGGGTGAGGCGGTAACCCGTTCCCTTTCTCATCTTGGCATACGTGGGCAATGAAATCCATTCCATCATCCATGCCGGTCATAGTTCCTTTCCCTTCTTGGTTCTCTTTTCTGACGTTTCTATCCGCCATGTTCAAAGTCTCGTCACCACCCGCCACGCATCGAGAGATTCGTTCTCAACCGAGTCGCTCTACCCGCTGTTTGGGTGTCACGGGGTACATTTGGACGGTCATGACTGATCCGCCATCTTGTCGCGCCCTCCCAATCTCCTCATGAGAAAGTTGAAACAAAACAGTCGTTGCAGTGGGCGATGGATGATCCGCTTCTGGAGCATGATTCATTGGGTGGGACGGAGTTGAGGGCTAAAATCCTTTGGTAGAAGATGGATAGAACCGCAGGGATGCGGTTCTTTTTTGTGTCCGGTTGGAAGGAAGGCGGTGGAAGATTTGAGAAAATCTTTATGATGTAAAGCGGTGATTGGATCGCAGTTATGTAAAACGGCGGTGGAGTGATGCGCTTAGTAATCCACGATCTGGAACCCGACTGCTTTAAGCAGCTCTTTCCTGGGCAGCTTGGCGATCTGCACATCATTTCCCCCGAGGCGCCCATCCACCACTGTCTGGGCTGCTTCGGCTGTTGGGTCAAAACGCCCGGTGCTTGTGTCATCCGGGATCACTATGGCGATCTGGGTGAGCTTTTCGCCAGATGCCAGGAGGTACTGATCATCAGCCGCTGCTGTTACGGCGGTTTCAGCCCCTTCGTGAAAAATGTCCTGGACCGCAGCATTTCCTACATCCACCCCTTCTTTGTAAACAAGAACGGGGAAATGCATCACAGGCGGCGCTACAGCAACCGGGCCCGCCTTGAGGTCTGGTTCTACGGTGATACAACCGAACAGGAAAAACATACAGCTCGGGGCCTAGTTGAGGCCAACACCATCAATCTGTGGTGGGAGGCCGCAGGCGTTGAGTTTTTCCAGATTCCCGAGGAAATGGAGGGCCGGCTGCCGTGCAAGTCGCTCTGATCAATGGAAGCCCCAAGCGGCACCGCAGCGCCTCCGGCTGTATCCTGAAGTATCTCCAGCCCCTTTTGGAGCAGGAGGGCCATGTCACAGCAGCCTTTTCTTTGGGCAGGCCAGAGCTGGCTCCCCAGGATGCCAAGGGTATAGGCGATTGTGATGCACTGATTTTCGCCCTTCCGCTCTATGTAGATGGCCTGCCCTCGCATCTGGTCAGCTGCCTGCTGCAGCTGGAGGAAAGCCTGGCGAGATCCGGGGGAAAGATGGGTGTATATGCCATCGTGAACTGCGGGTTCTACGAAGGGCACCAAGCCAGGTGGGCCCTGAACATACTGGAGAACTGGTGCCACCGCGCCGGGCTCCGCTGGGGCTATGGCATCGGACTTGGAGCAGGCGGCGTGCTGCTCAGTATCGAGAATGTGCCCCTGGGTGCTGGCCCCACAAGGAATCTGGCCCAAGCCCTCAGGCAGCTGGCCTCCTCCGTGGGCCAAGGCTTCGGCGGCGAGAACGTGTTTACCACGATGAACATGCCCAAGCTGATCTACAAACTGGCGGCGGAAGTTGGCTGGTGCAGATCTGCCAAGGCCAATGGTTTGAAGATCCGCGATCTGTCCCTGCGGAGGGGGAGCTGACCAGAGCATGGAGAGCGTCAAAAACCCCATCATCTGGGCGGACGTCCCGGACCCCAGCGTGATCAGGGTTGGAGATACCTACTACATGACCAGCACCACCATGCACATGAACCCCGGCGTGCCCGTGATGAAATCCAGGGATCTGGTGAACTGGGAGATCGTGAACTACGTTTACGATGTCCTTGGTGAACAGGACGAGCAGTGCCTGGAAAACGGCAAGGATGAGTACGGGAAGGGGTCCTGGGCCAGCAGTCTGCGCCACCACAACGGCACCTATTATGTGGTCTTCAGTTCCCAGACAGAGCAGAAAACCTTTGTGTTCCAGACCAGGGATATCCAGGGGGGTCCCTGGGAAAAGCACACCCTGCCCTTCCTCCACGACATGTCCCTGCTCTTTGACGATGATGGGAAAGTGTACCTGGTTCACGGCAGCGGAGACATCCGAATCCTGGAGCTGACCTCCGATTGCAGCGCCGTAAGGCCAGGGGGCCTGAACCAGGTGATCATCCCCAACAGCAGTGCTGTGGCTGGGGATGAGATCGCCCTCCCCGCGGAGGGCGCCCATATCCACAAGATTAACGGGATGTACTATATCTTCCTGATCACCTGGCCCAGGGGAGGCATGCGCACACAGCTCTGCTACCGTGCCAAGAAAGATCTTGGGTCCCTGGGAAGGCCGCATCGTATTGCAGGATGCCGGCATCGCCCAGGGCGGGCTGGTTGATACACCGAAAGGGAAATGGTATGCCCTGCTCTTTGGCGATCGCGGCGCGGTGGGGCGCATCCCCTACTTGGTTCCTGTGCACTGGGAAGAGGGCTGGCCCGTGTTTGGAGTGCAGAGCCGGGTGCCTGTGGATACAGGGATCGGCCCCAGCCAGGGACTGAAGATCGTCTCTTCAGATGAGTTTGCCGGTCCCCAGCTGGGCCTAACCTGGCAGTGGAACCACAATCCGGATAACGCTAACTGGTCCCTCAGTGAGCGCCCAGGTTACCTGCGACTGCGAACAGGACGCCTCAGCAAGGGCTTGACCGATGCCCGCAACACCTTAACCCAAAGGACCTTCGGGCCTGAGTGCTCAGGGACCGTGGCAGTGGAAACCGCCGGTATGCGCAGCGGTGATTGCGCCGGCCTTGCGGTGCTGCAGGAGAAATACGGTTTTGTGGGGGTCAAGGTGTGCGGCACCGATAGATTTGTGGTGATGGCCGAGGCCAGCTCCGGCTCGTGTGTGGAGGTGGAGCGCATCCCTGTCCACGAAACCCGCCTCTACTTCCAGATCCGCTGTGATTTCCAGGACCAAAAAGACCTAGCCTATTTCTCCTACAGCACCAACGGCCAGGAGTGGATCCCCCTGGGGCGCCCTCTGCAGATGGTGTACACCCTCCCCCACTTTATGGGGTATCGGTTTGCTCTTTTTAACTTCGCCACCGAAACCGCCGGCGGCTACGCCGACTTCGATTACTTCCGCATCGCGGGCTCTAGAACCTAAAGACTGGGGGTTTAGCGATTGAAGGGGAAGTTCACGACTATTGCCGCATTGCTGCTGCTTTTGATTGGGGCTGTGGGCACTTTGCCGGCCCGCGCCCAGGTCAGTGAGCTGCCTTCGCTGCGGGAGATCTACAAAGACTGCTTCGACCTCGGCGCCGCGGTCAGCATCGCCGGGTGGTCCGACCAAACCCTGGACAAGCACAGTGAGCTGCTTGCCCACCACTTCAACAGTCTAACCGCTGGGAATGAGATGAAGCCCGACGCCACCCAGCCCTGGCCTGGCACCTTTCGCTTTGCCGATGCGGACCGCATGATCGCCTTTGCCCAGGAACACGGCATGAAAGTGCGGGGCCACACCCTGGTCTGGCACAATCAAACACCCCAGTGGTTTTTCCGGGACGGCAGCAACCAGCTGATCTACGAGAAGGAGACCATCACCGCTGAGGATCGCCAGGCGGTGATCCACCGGTTGGAACAGCACATCGAAGCGGTGGTGGGCCATTTCGGAGATGCCGTCTACGCCTGGGATGTGGTCAATGAAGCGGTTTCCGACACCGGCGGGAGCATCTACCGGCAGGACTCCCCCTGGTACCGGATCCTGGGTGAAGATTACATCAAGATCGCCTTCCGCAAGGCCCATGAGGTGAACCCCAACGCCAAGCTGTTTTACAACGACTACTACATCGACGCCCCTGCTAAACGTGCCCGCACCCTGGAGATGCTGCAGAAGCTCCTGGCCGAGGGAGTGCCCATCCACGGGGTGGGCATCCAGGGCCACTGGAGCGTTAACGACACCAGGATCAGCGAGATCGAGCAGTCCATCCGCATGTACGCGGAGTTGGGACTGGAGATCCAGATCACGGAAATGGATGTGGGCATGCAGGGCTTTACCGAAGAGGAACAGGCTGAGCGCTACAGAGAGCTTTTCCAGCTGTTCAAGAAGTACAGCGATGTGATCACCAGCGTCACCCTCTGGGGAACTACCGACGACACATCCTGGCGCCGGGATGAAAGCCCCCTCCTCTTCGATGCCAACCAGCAGCCCAAACCCGCCTTTTGGGCGTTGGTGGATACGGAAAAACCGTGGTACGCCAACAGGGCCGAGTATCTCGGGGCAGTGGCTTTTCTAAGCAGCTCCGGCCAGAGGCTTGGTGTCTTGAGGCCGGGAGAATACAGCATCGCTGAATTGGAAGCCCTGGGTTTTACCCTGGAGGAAGTGGCTGGTCTGGACGTGGAACGGGAACACCTGATCACCTTCTACTCCCAGGAAGACTTGCGGGGTGAGGCCTGGCACTTCACAACAACCGACAGCTTCCCCGGCAGAGCCCTGGCGGCTGAGGCTAAGTCCCTTTCCATCCGCTTCCTTGAATCCAAGAACATCGCTCTGAACAAGCCCGTACGGGCCAGCGTCCTGGAGGATCGGGCGGCCAGAGCGGTGGATGGCGATGGGCTCACCAGCTGGTCACCTTCTGCAGGGCCCCCCTACTGGCTGGAGGTGGATCTGCAGGGGAACTTCCTCCTGAGCCGGTGGGTGGTGCGCCTCCACGGCAGCGGGCCCCTGGGGGGCCAGGTGGCAGAAAGCCCGTTTAACGCCGCAGATTTCCGCCTGCAGGTGAGCGATGACGCCATCACCTGGCGCGACGAGGATGTTGTGGAAGGGAATACCGCGAGCGTCTATGAAGGTTCTTTAGACCTCGTCCCCGCCAGGTTTATCAGGCTTTATGTCACGAGACCCACTTCCGTGGAGCTCAATTACAGCCTGTACGTTTACGAGCTGGAGGTCTATGAAACAGGCCTGGAGGAATCCAGCGCCAAGGCCCCCGGGGATCAGGCCGCAGAGGTGGTAAGTATGGTCGAGATCAAACAGCTGCCCTATGAGTACCGGCAGACTCTCCCCAAGGAGCAGAGGGGCCGCCTGGAGGAATTCTCCTACCCCGTGAGCCACTATATCAACAGGGAGCGCCAGCTGGTGACCGCTCAAGGCCTAAAGGCAAAAGAGGCGGGCCGGGAGACGGTAGAGGGCGAGCCCATTACCAAGCAGGCCTACATCTACCTGCCCCCTGGCTATGATCCGGAGGACCAGGAGACCAAGTACAACGTGCTCTACCTGCTGCACGGGGTGGGCGGTTCCCGCTACGAATGGCTGCGGGGCAGCGGTACAGCCCATGATACGTACGTGATCTGCAATGTCCTGGACAACCTGATCGCCAGTGGCGAGATCGAGCCGCTTTTGGTGGTCTTCCCCGAGGGAAGGAGCGCCCATGACTGGACAGACACGGCTTTCAATCCCCAGAAGACCAACCTGCTGGGCTTTTACTACTTCGATTACGAGCTGCGCCACGACTTAATACCGTTTGTGGAAGCGAACTTCAACACTTACGCGGACATTACGGACACTTCCCCCGAAGGGATCGCCTTCAGCCGGGAGCACCGGGCCATTGCCGGGCTCTCCATGGGGGGTATGCAGGCGTTGAACCTCACCTTGGGCGGCCACAGGCATGATTTTGCCGCCTTCACGGGTGCAGCGGGTGATCCCCAAAACGGGCTGGCCCCCACAGTGCTGGCCCAAGGTATGCAGGATCTGTTTGCCTATGTGGGTGCCTTTTCCAATGCCCCCACATCCAGCCCAGGAACGGTCCTGGGGCAGGGCATCGCCTCCTCACCCCACAGGATTGAGCTGCTGTACATGACCTGCGGCGATGCCGACGCCATTGCCATGCAGAGCTACCGGTCTGCCGCAGACGGGCTGCGGGAGGCGGCCGGAGATAACCTGGGAGCCTTCTACCAAGTGGTGCTGAAGGGCCGCGGCCACGACTTCAGCGTCTGGAACCACGGATTCTACAATTTCATCCGGCTCTGTTTTGGCAAAGTGGAAACGGCGGAGCCGGTGGATATCCTGCTCACCCTTGATTAGCCCCAGGGCCCGAAAGAGGTGAAACCATGCTGCGGGAAGTGCGCATCAAAAACGGCCTAGTGCGGGGCCTGCCCGCGGCCGACCCCAGGATTACCAGTTTCAAGGGGATTCCCTTTGCTGCACCGCCCATCGGGCCCAACCGGTGGCGGGCGCCGCAGCCCGCGCCGGACTGGGATGGCGTTTTGGAGGCTTTCCAGTTCGGCCCCATCGCCATGCAGGCCACACCGGGAATTAACAAGGACAATATCTACGATTTTGAATGGCATGTGGATCCCCATGTGCCCATGGGCGAGGACTGCCTGCACTTGAATGTCTGGACCCCGGCCACCAGCCCCGAAGACCGGCTGCCTGTGTTCGTCTGGTTCTTCGGCGGCGGGCTGCAAGTTGGTTACCCTTCCGAGATGGAATTCGATGGGGAGCGCATCGCCCGCCGGGGAGTGGTGGTGGTCACCATCAACTACCGGCTGAACGTGTTTGGCTTTCTGTGCCACCCCGAAATCACCAAAGAGGCGCCGGAGGCACCGGCCAACTTCGGCCACCTGGACCAGCAGTTTGCCGTCCGCTGGGTTCANGAAAACATCGCGGCCTTTGGCGGAGATCCCACCAACATCACTATCGGCGGGCAGTCCGCCGGAGGCGGCAGTGTGCTGGCCCAGCTCACCTCGCCCCAAAACCAGGGCCTATGCCAGCGGGCCATTATCCAAAGCGGACTGTTTGCTCCGCTCTACCCGAACAACAGGAGGCCGCCCCGGGGGTTCAGCCTCCAGGAAGCGGAACAGGCTGGAATGGAGTTCTTCGCTTACCTGGGAGTCTCTTCGCTGCAGGAGGCTAGGGAGCTGGATGGGGAGTTCATCCGCCGCAAGGCCTTGGAGTGCGGGCGGTTCTGGGGGACTGTGATCGACGGCCAGTTCTGCACCGGCGATCCCTTCCAGCTCTTCCTGGAAAACAAGCGCCTGCAGGTGCCGGTTCTGGCGGGGCACACCTCCTCAGAGTTCATCAGCAAGCCCCAAGTTCAGACCAAAGAAGAGCTGCAGAACCTGGCCCAGGAGCTCTTTGCCGATGCGGCGCCGGAGTTTTTGGACCTGATCGAATTCAACAACTCTACCCTGGAAGAGGCTCTGGAAAAGGCGGGGTTAAACACCATCGAATACGCGGTGCACCTGGCCGCCCGGGCCAATGCTGAACACGGCGGTGGTCTTCCCTTCTACTACTACAACTTCGATGCTGAGATTCCGGGTCCTGACAACCCCGGCGCCTTTCATTCCGTGGACCTGTGGTTCTTCTTTGAAACGCTGGCCAAGTGCTGGCGGCCCTTTGTGGGTAAACACTACGATCTGGCCCGTCAGATGTGCAATTATTGGGCAAACTTCATCAAAAGCGGCGATCCCAACGGCCTGGATGCCGCCGGGGAACCAATGCCCCATTGGTCCCCCTACACAAACGAAGAGCCCTTCGGAATGCTCTTCCGCGACAAGCCGGAGTTTGCCAGGCAGGGACCCAGCCCGCTCATGGAGTTTCTGGTTGATCGCTTCTTTTTGAAGCATTCGGAGAGCTAGCTGGGTTAGTCGAACCCACAGGGGTCTAGCTGGGGTTTATCCGATTTGTTTGCATCTAGTTAGCCTTTCCAAAAGGAACTTAACAAATTAAAGAGAATTATCCAATCAGGATAGTTCCGGGGAAGGGGGACGATAGCAGGGAGTACGCTGAAATGAAGCTCGCAAGTGGCGTTGTTCACGGTATTAAGACTAGAGGGGAGAGAAGACTTTTGAAGAGAAGAGGATTCTGGTTCCTGCCCTTGCTGCTGATTCTTGTTTTGGGCGGAACGGCGTTTGCACAGCAGTTCAAGGAATTCACAGTCTTCACAGGCGAACCTTTGCCAGATTACCCCGGTTCAACCATCGTCGGTGACATCATCGAAAGAGAAACAGGCGTAAAATTGATCAGGGAAGCCCTAGTGGGCGATCTGGAGACCAAAGTCGGACTGATGATCGCCAGCGGCGACTATCCCGACCTGGTAGTGGCAGCACACTTCACCAGCCTGTTGAAGGACGCCGGGGCATTGATCCCCCTGAATGACCTGATTGAGGAACACGCTCCCAACATTAAGCGTCTGTATGCGAACCATTGGGAAATGCTGAAGCAGGAAGATGGAAACGTGTACTGGCTGCCGATCCAAGCGATTCCCTACGGCCCCGATACATCCCGTTATCCATCCCTGGGCTTCTTCATCAACAAGCGGGTCTTGAAAGATAATGGCTGGCCGCTCCCCAGGACGCTGGACGAGTACTTCCAGCTCATCGAAGACTACATGGCCAAACATCCCACCATTGATGGCGAACCCACCATTGGTTACATCACCCTCTTCGACGGCTGGCGCAGTTTTGCCACCACCAACGTACCGCAGCACCTCATGGGTTATCCCAACGAAGGTGAGTTTGTACCGGTTATGCAGCAAGGGCGCTATGTGGTAACGGAGTACCACACTTCTCCCACAGCCAAGCGGTACTACCAGAAGCTGAACGAGATGTACAACAAGGGTGTTATCGACCCCGAAACCTTTATCCTCAACTACGACCAGTACATCGAGAAGCTGAGCTCTGGCCGGGTACTGGGCACGTTCAACCAGTTCTGGCAGATGCAGGAAGCTCAGAACTACCTGTTGAGGGACAATCCGGAAAGCATCTTCGTTCCTCTGCCGATCGTGATCGACCCGTTAGTTGAAGAACGGCAGCGGGATATCCCCTACGTACAGCCCACGCAGGGCATGGGCATCACCATCAACTGTAAAGATCCAGTGGGAGCCATCAAGTTCCTGGACTACCTGATCAGGGAAGATACCCAGCGCCTGCTCCAGTGGGGTATCCTGGGCGAACACTATGAAGTAGATGAAAACGGCCTCTATTACCGCACGCCTGAACAGCTCGAGCTCTTCAGGGATCCCGACTGGGTCCAGAACGTGTTCGGCAGACCGTACTTCTTCAACGCCTTCCCGAGCCTGAGGGGTGTTGACGAAAACGGCAACATGTTCTTCCCCGATACGCAGCCGCATCTGATCTACTCCGACAGCACCGATTCGGAGAAAGAGGTCATGGATGCCTACGGTGTGAAGTCCTTCTCGGATCTGTTCAACGAACCCATCTTCAAGAAGTACTTCCCGCTGTGGACCATCACCATGCCAGCTGGTTCGCCGGCGCATATCGAAGAGACCAGGATGAAGGACGTCCTCAACCGCTATGTGCCTGAGCTGGTGATGAGCTCACCGGATCAGTTCGAGGCCATCTGGGAGAACTACGTCAGAGATATCAAGCCGCTCATGGTTGAGCAGATGAAGGTCTATCAAGAGGGCATCGATTGGCGCATGGAGAACTGGTAAGACTTCGAGTTCTTGTAATGTAAAAGGGGCGCTCTCGGGCACCCCTTTTACGCTATAAATCCAAAGCAAGTGAGTTGAGAAACCATGAATACGTCAGCAAGTGCTGTCCCGCGGGGCAGAACCTTTTGGCATAGAGTAAAGCAGCAAAAGATGCTCATTTTCATGACTATTCCCTTCTTGGTTCATGTCATTATCTTCAGGTATGTCCCCATCTGGGGATGGCTCATGGCCTTCCAGAATTACTGGCCGGGCAAGAGCATCCTGCAGCAGACCTGGGTGGGTCTGGAGAACTTCAGGCTGCTGTTTAACGACCCCGTCTTTTACCAGGTCCTGCGCAATACCTTGGCCATGAGCATCATCAAGCTGGTGCTGGGTACGGTCAGTTCCATCATCCTGGCCCTCATGCTCAATGAGGTCAGGATCATGTGGTTCAAAAAGAGCGTGCAGACCATATCCTATCTGCCCCACTTCATCTCCTGGGTGGTCGCGGCCAACTTGGTGAGGGATGCCCTATCCACAGATGGAGGTATCATCAATGAGGTGCTGATGCGCCTGGGCATCATCAAGCAGCCCATCATGTTCCTGGGCATACCGGCTCTGTTCTGGTGGATCATCGGCGTCTCCCACGTCTGGAAAGAAGTGGGTTGGGGAGCNATCATTTATCTGGCAGCCATTGCGGCCATCGACCCCACCTTGTATGAATCGGCCATGATCGATGGAGCAGGAAGGCTGAAGCAGATGTGGTACATCACCCTGCCCTCCATCCGGCCCACCATCAGCGTCCTTTTGATCATGAACTTGGGCTGGGTGTTAAGCGCCGGTTTTGAACAGCAGTATCTGCTCCAGAACGGACGAGTNATCGACTACGCCAGGGTCTTCACCATCTACGAACTGGATTACGGAATCAAGATGATGCGCTACTCCTTCGCCACCGCCGTCGGTATTTTCCGCAGCGTGGTCAGCTTGATCCTGGTGTTCAGCGCCAATCAGCTGGCTAAACGGTGGGGCCAGGAGCGGCTGGTGTAGTGATCATTAGGGAACCAAAGTGGGGGTGAAAAGCATGCATAGAGTTGGACGCAAAACCTGGGGGGACATTGCTATCGATGCGGTCATCTACCTCAGCCTGATTTTCCTGGTGGTAGTCACCCTGTACCCCTTCCTGAATACTCTGGCCGTCTCTTTCAACGACGCCATGGACAGCTCCAGGGGAGGGATCACCCTCTGGCCGCGCAAGTTCACTTTGTACAACTACCAAACGCTGCTGACCCGCAGCCAGATTTACCATGCAACTCTGGTTTCAGCCGCCAGGACCATTCTGTCCACTGTCTTGGGCACCTTCTGCACGGCCATGGCAGCTTACATCATCAGCCGCAGGGAGTTCGTGTTCAGGAGGCTTGTTTCCTTCATCTACGTCCTCACCATGTACATCGACGGGGGATTGGTGCCTACCTACTTCCTCATGCGCTCCCTTGGGCTGGTGAACAGCTTCTGGGTCTATGTGGTCCCGGGGCTGGTCTCGGCTTTTAACCTCATCGTCATCCGGACTTATATCGCTGGCCTGTCGGACAGCTATGTGGAGTCGGCGCGCATTGACGGGGCAGGTGAGTTCACCATTTTCCTGCGCATCATCCTACCCTTGTGCAAACCGGTCTTGGCCACCATCGCCCTCTTCATCGCGGTGGACAACTGGAATGCTTGGTTCGACACCTTCCTCTACAATTCCGCCAACGCTCAGCTCAGCACCTTGCAGTACGAGCTGATGAAAGTCCTGCAGAGCGCGAACACCATGTCCGGATCGCTGCTCCAGGCGCTGTCCAGAGCCGCTGCGGGCACCACAAACACGGTCACGCCCAGGGCCATCCGGGCCACCATGACCATCATTGTGAGTGTACCTATCGTGGCAGTATACCCCTTCCTGCAGAGGTACTTCGTCCACGGCTTGACCCTGGGAGGGATCAAAGAGTAATAGGAAGATGGCTCTGGCCCCGCCACGGCGCCAGCAGCATTCCAGTGCCCAAAACAACATTCTTGTCGTGAACTATGTCAGGGAAGCCCGGTTTTGCCGGGCTTTTTTGCTGCCTTGGCGCTGAGCTCAGTTCAGTGCTCAACTCTCAGCACCAGATTCCTCTCGTTCCATAAGGTAGAAAGCACGGTGGCAATGTATCTCGATCCGCACAGCGGACCGCAATTCGGGCGGGGCCCTTTTTCCTGTTCATTCCACCTGTGTTTCCTGTCGGTTGATTCTGTCAACCGAAATCAACTGAGAATCCATTGTGCAATGCACCCGATCAATCTATAATTGAGCTGAGGTGTTCACCATGCGCGAGATCAACATCGGCAGGGTAATTATGCAAGGCCGCAAAGCCAAGGGCATCACCCAGGAGGAACTGGCCCAGTTTATGGGCGTTTCCAAAGCGGCGGTTTCCAAATGGGAGACGGGGCAAAGCTATCCCGACATTACTTGCCTGCCTCAACTGGCGGCGTACTTCAACATTAGCG
>JGI24713J26584_10000972_pt1 | contig 21326 bp, 16 predicted proteins | sample BioPla4DNA1_FD_26584 | JGI IMG/M metagenome (IMG submission 26584) | reverse complement strand
AGTGTCTTGTTCCGACGACAATACTGATTAAGAAGGGGTTCATATGAAAAATACGATTATACGAAAACTGCTCATTATGTTTATCCTAGCAGCCGTTATCCTTACTTTTACCGGCTGCGGCTCAAAGCCCGAGCAAAGTACCGCAGACAAAATAGAAGAGCAGGAATCCTCTCCCCTGGTGATTCGCCTGGAAGGCGGGGACTGGGGTTTTCCCTCCCCCTTTGCCCACTATTCAAGGGGGCCGGGCATGTCAAAGATGCGCCTCATATACGACAGCCTTTTGGAAAAAGGTGAGGAGGGCCTGATTCCCTGGCTTGCCAAGGACTGGAGCATATCTCCCGATGGTAAGGAGTACANTTTTGTATTGAATCCGGGAGTAAAGTGGCATGACGGCAAGATGCTAACTGCCGAAGATGTGAAATTTTCCTTTGAGTATTTTTTAAAACATCCCCCGGTTTCCAACAGCTTGTTAATCGATGGAAAGCCCTTTATTGAAAAAGTAGAAACTATTGGTGAAGACCAGGTCAAGATAGTGGTAAGCGAGCCCAATGCCACGGTGCTTGACAGATTGGGCATTGTCAGGATTATTCCTAAGCACATTTGGGAATCCATAGACGATCCAAAAAAGATGCTGGACATAGACAAATTGGTAGGATGCGGTCCTTACATACTTACCGATTACAGCCAGGAGCAGGGTGCATACCGCTTTATGGCCTTTGAGGACTATTGGGGACCAAAGCCTTTGGTCGACCTAGTAGAATTTGTCCCGGTAAGTGACCCGGTGCTGGCCTTTGAAAATGGCGAAATTGATTTAATAAAGGTTCCCCAGGACCTAATGGACCGGTATGCCGATAATAAAGAATATAAAATATTAAAGAGTCCGGCTTTCTGGGGCTACAAGCTGATGTTTAACATGGAGAAAAAGCCGGAACTATTAGATGTCAATGTGAGAAAGGCCATAGCCCACGCCATAGATATAGATGAACTCATCGAGAAGGTTGCTAGAGGTGCTGCCGTTCCGGCAAGCCCGGGCTATCTCCCCGTAGACCACATATGGTATAACCCCGATGTGACAAAATATGAATTTGACATAGAGAAGGCAAAAGAGTTCTTAAACGACAGGACCTTGGATTTAACACTGCTAATAGCAGATGACCAGATGGAAGCCAGGATTGCAGAACTGTTGAAAATAAACCTGGCCAAGGCTGGAATCAATCTTTCGGTTCAAAGCACTGACATGAAGACCCGGGACAGCAGGGTAAAAGAACAAAACTACGAACTTGCCCTAATCGGCCACGGTGGATGGGGCCAGGATGCGGATATCCTCAGGGAAAACTACGGTGTCACCGTTGCAAGGGACAACAGCCCTGCATCCAATGTTATTCCCGGTTATAGCAATCTCCGGATAACCGAGCTTTGCAAAAAACAGCTCACTGAGCTGGATGAGGAGAGCAGAAAGTCCATGATAATGGAACTGCAAAAGCTCATTTCCGATGAAATACCCCTATTACCCCTTTACAATACTGTCGAATATACGGTATTTAAACCGGAAAAGTACGATGGCTGGGTCCATGTATTTGACCACCATGAAACAACTCACAACAAATTATCGTACCTGNAAAGATGACCATGTTTAACAAAAAAATCCTAAAGCTATTCTTGACCTTTTTCACAATAATCACCTTGAATTTTTCCCTGCCCAGGCTCATGCCGGGAGACCCCTTCTACTTTTTATCCGGTGAACAGGGGGAAATAACCGTTAGTTATTCGGACGAAGAAATCCAAAGGCAGAAGGCTTACTACGGTTTAGATAAGCCCGTTCTCGTCCAATACGGCCGCTATCTTGTAAACCTGGCAAGGGGAGACCTTGGATATAGCATATATTTTAGCAATGATGTATGGACGATCATAAAAAACCGCATCCCCTGGTCAGTTTCCCTGGTGCTATTGTCCGTAATAATCGGGGGCTTTGCCGGAACGATTTTGGGCTGCCTGTCTGCTTGGCATCGAAAAGGCCCCATAGACAACATCCTTTATTCTACGATGGTCTTTGTGTCAGAGATACCGCCATTTTTGATAGGAATCCTGTTTTTATTCTACCTGGCAGCCCAGCAGGGCTTGTTTCCCCTTTCGGGAGGAATGACCCCCTTTGCCGATTACGCTACATGGATGGAGCGGCTACTTGATATAGTGCATCATGGATTTTTACCGGCCCTTACCCTTTCCGCTGTTCAGATGGGAGGATTTTTCCTCATTGCCAGGAACAGCATGATCACTGTGATGAACAAGGATTACATGACAACTGCCAGGGCCAAAGGAATAGGCACGGCGCGGATACTCTTTCGACATGCCTTGTCAAATGCGGCTTTGCCCATTGTCACCAGGATGTTCAATAGTATAGGCCAGGCAGTAGGAGGCACAATACTGGTTGAAAATGTTTTTAAATACCCCGGCTTGGGGCTCTTGATGCGGCAGGCGGTGTTGGTAAGGGATTATCCCCTGATTCAAGGAATATTCCTAACCGTGACCCTATTTGTGCTTATTATGAATTATGCGGCAGACATTATATACAAGAGGTTGGATCCCAGGATAGTTTGACGGTGATAGATGATGCTTCACATATTAAAAGGATTTTCAATAGCGGGCAAAATATCTGTCCTCCTAATCCTTGCCCTGTGCTTTATGGCAGTATTTGCACCCCAGCTTGTGAGACATCCTGGGACACTCCTTCAGGGCCAGCTTTACAGGCACCAAACAGGGAACACATATTGGGCACCGATGATTTAGGCATCGACCTATGGGCACAAATATGCTACGGTGCCAGAAACAGCATCTTGGTCGGAATCGGGACGGCATTGCTGTCCAGCTTGATCGGTGTTTTTTTGGGCATCGTATCGGGATATTTTGGCGGCATAACGGACCTTATTGTCACCGCTGCGATAGACATATTAATGGCCATACCCAGCCTGCCAATTATGATTGTCGCAGGGGCCTTCTTTGGACCCAGCACAAAAAACATCATAATAATCCTGTCGTTTTTGTCTTGGGTCATGCCGGCCAGAATAATACGCTCAAAGGTCTTGGCTTTAAAAGAGGAAAGCTATATTAAAGTGGCCAAGGGATACGGGGCAAGTTTTTCCTACATTACCTTTAAGCACTTCATGCCCCAAATCTTTCCCATCTGTGCCACGAGCTTTATAAAGCTCATAAGCAGGGCCATAGTGTCCGAGGCGAGCTTGTCCTTTCTTGGCCTCGGTGACCCAACGAGCAAGAGCTGGGGGCTCATCTTAAATTTCGCTTTGAATTTTCGAGGAATATATTTTACCGACTATTGGAAGTGGTGGGTGGTATATCCCTTAGCCTTTATAATCATTCTTGTCCTTTCGACGGCAACCTTAAGCAGGGAACTGGAAAGAGTGTTGGACATAAAAATTGCCGGTCAATAGAGATAAAGTTTTTTGATGAAAGAGGGGCATTGCCATGCTTAAAGTGGATAATCTCTCCGTTACATATTGCCAGGACAATACAAAGGTGCCAGCTGTAAAGGAGACTTCCCTTGTCCTTGAACCCGGTCAAATCCTGGGAATTATCGGGGAGTCTGGAAGCGGCAAAACTACCTTGGGTCTTGCCATAATGGGCATATTGAATTCTGCTGCAAAAGTAGAGGGTAGAATCACCTACAATGGAGTAAATCTATTGGAGCTTTCTCCAGCACAGCTGAATGAGTACCGCTGGAAGCACATAGCTATGGTGTTTCAGAACGGCCTGGAGACGCTAAATCCGGTTATTACCGTAAGAGAGCAGATATTGGAGTGCATCGCCCGTCACCTAAACATGAAGGGAAAGGAAGCCGGTAGAAGGGTGAGCGATTTGCTGGAGCAGGTGGGCCTTGAGCCTCTTGTGGCCGACTGCTATCCCCATCAGTTGTCCGGCGGCATGCGGCAAAAGGTGCTCATAGCCATGGCCTTGGCCTGTGACCCTAAGGTCCTCATAGTGGATGAGCCTACCAGCTCCTTAGATGCCATATCCAAGGCCGAAATCGTCAGGCTCCTTGCCAAACTGCAGCGGGAAAAGCGCTTTGCAATGATCGTAATATCTCATGATTTTTCTGTGATTACAAGGCTGACCAATAAGATATGCGTGATGTACCAGGGCTGCATCCTGGAAGAAGGCTTGACCCGTGACATTCTCAAAAACCCACTGCACATCTATACCCGTGGCCTGATAAATTCATCGCCTTCAATAAATCCCTTTCAGGACCTGTGGGGAATACCGGCAGCTACAGCTGCAGCAACCGCTGAGGGATGTCCCTTTTACCCCCGCTGCAGTCAAAGGTTGGACATATGCAAAGATAAAAGGCCACGGCTTGAATACGTGTCCCTGGAGCGGAAGGTTGCCTGCAACCGGGGGGGAATAATAACACTCTTAGAGGGTGCGGGCATAGATAAGACTTTTACATTTAAAGGCCGCAGCATATCGGCATGCAAAAACTGCCACATGCGGGTCAGGGCTGGAGAAGTTGTAGCACTAATCGGCCAATCGGGGTCGGGAAAAACCACCCTTGCAAGTATACTTTCAGGATATCTTGAGCCCGATAAGGGAACGGTGAAGTTCCTGGGCAATGCGGTCAAAGCCCGTGAGCTGACCTCAAGACCCAAAGGCATTCAAATGGTATTTCAAGACCCTTTTTCATCGATAAATGACAGGTTTACGGTGGAGCAGGCGGTAATGGAGCCCCTTGAAATATTAAAACTATACAGCCCTGTGGAACGAAAGGAAAGAGTAAAAAAACTTCTCTCTGCAGTTGAACTTCCCACTGATGATGATTTTCTCAAGAGAAGGTGTTTTACTTTAAGTGGAGGCCAGCGGCAGCGAGTTTCCATAGCCAGAAGCCTTATCCTGGAGCCGAAACTCCTCATAGCCGACGAAATCAGCTCCATGCTGGATCCCTCTACCCAGGCCAACATTTTAAGGCTTCTTAAGGGCCTTCAGAACTCTTTCGGCTTTGCCATGATTTACATCACCCACGACCTGGACCTTGCTAGAAAGATTGCCGATAAGTTGTATGTCATGCACCAAGGTGAGATAGTTGAGCAGGGGCCTGCCTGGGAGGTGTTTGAAAACCCCTCAAGTGAATTCACAAGACAACTTATAAGCAGTGCAGGCTTGCTGTAGGTATAGAAAAAATACTGGCCAGTAAAAATCTATTAAAATATAAAGGTTGTAGGCAGCACAATAACTAATGTACCGCCTACAACCTTTGATTATTTCCTGGGAAAAAAGCAGCTCAATCGTTGGTGTTCTTGATATAGTTTTCGCTTCGCTCGAAGGCTTCATCGAAGGTTATGTGACCTGCCAAGGTTTTCACCTTTTTGCCCTCCACCAAGAATTGGACCTTTTCTACTTCTGGTAGTTCGGTAAGGGAATTCACTATGGGAAGTATCGTCATCATTTCACCGGTTGAACCGCCCACGTGCTTTTCAACAAGCTCACTGGAAAAATTAACGTACGCAGTTTTATCTTTAATTTCCACGGACAAAAGCCTAGCCCCATCAGGAATGGTAGTTGGTTCAAGACCGGGTGTTTTTGGGCCCTTCATCAATTCTTCCACGATGATTTCCGCTATGGGCTTGTCTTTGCTTACCTCCCGCTGCTCGGGTACCACGTACATGGCCTGCTCATCGGGGAAGTAAAGGGTTATGACCTGTTTATTTAAGTCCCGGTTTATTTCCTGGATGTTGTAGCTTTTTAAAAGGCCGTAGGGTTTGCCGCTGGGGGCTATTAAATCATTGCCTTCAACTAATATTCGGACCTGCTCTATCCCGTCCAAATCGGTAAGGGTATTAACTATAGAAATAATGGCCATGCTTTCTGCCATGGTGCCGGGAAAACCCGTAAAATCACCGGATAAATTGACGGTGGCTATTTTATCTTTTATATCAAGCTCTAGCAATTTTGTTCCATCAGGAATCGTGGATTTTAGACCATCGGTTTCGGGGCCTTTCAGCAACTCCTCGAGTGCTACCTGGGGAAGACTTTTATCACGGGGAATGGTTACAGTTCTTTTTTCTGTGAGAACTTCACTGTTACCCTCGTTGGCATAGTACAGCGTGATTTCAGCCCTTTTATCTCTGGCGAAACAGGCAGATGCCAAAACTAAAAGGCTTAAGATGAGTAGTATTACCAGAGTCTTTTTCATATCTAAGCACCCCTAATCTTTTATGAAGCTGGATAAATCTACTAAGATTATATCAAATATCTTTGAATAAGAAAAATCTACAATGGGAAAATATATATAACAATAATTGACAATGGCTCAAAAAACTGTTAAAAATAAGTAAAAAGTGACGGAACCGTATTTGTTGGGAGTTCATTATTTTTAAAGAATGGGGAGGAAAGCATGAGTTTTAAAATCAAGGACGGCATCACTTGGATGGGTAAGGTAGACTGGGAACTTCGGAGTTTTCACGGTGAAGACNTATCTACTCACAGGGGCACNANNTACAACTCTTATCTCATTCGGGATGACAAGGTGGCCCTTATCGACACGGTATGGGAACCCTTTGCCGAAGAATTTGTAGAAAAGCTGAAAAAAGAAATCGACTTAAATGATATAGACTACATCATAATCAACCACGGGGAAATAGACCACAGCGGTGCCCTGCCGGTTCTAATGCGGGAAATTCCCGACACCCCCATATACTGCACTCAAAACGGTATCAAATCGTTAAAAGGCCATTATCATCAGGACTGGAACTTCGTGCCCGTAAAGACAGGGGACAAGCTGAGCCTCGGCAACAAGGAATTGATTTTTATCGAAGCTCCCATGCTGCATTGGCCAGATTCAATGTTCAATTATTTGACGGGTGATAATATCCTCTTTAGCAACGATGCCTTTGGCCAGCACTTCGCATCGGAAAATATGTTCAACGACCTGGTGGACGAAGCCGAAGTGTATCAGGAAGCCATCAAGTACTATGCCAACATACTGACTCCCTTTAGCAAATTAGTGGCAAAGAAGATAGAGGAAGTGTTAAGCCTCGGCCTTCCCGTAGATATGATATGCCCAAGTCACGGCATCATATGGCGAAAAGACCCCCTGCAAATTGTGAAAAAGTACCAGGAATGGGCCGGCGACTACCAGGAAAACCAAGTAACCATCATTTACGATACCATGTGGAACGGCACCCGCAGAATGGCCGAGACCATTGCCAGTGGCATAAAGGAAAGCAACAGCGATATCACTGTAAAACTGTATAATAGTGCCCGTTCCGACACCAATGACATTATTACCGAAATTTTTAAGTCTAAGGCTATCCTGATGGGCTCCCCCACGGTAAACCGCGTTGTACTTCACTCAATGGCAGGCATCTTGGGGGTGATTAGGGGCCTGGGCTTTAAAAAGAAAAAAGCTGCAGCCTTTGGCACTTACGGTTGGAGCGGAGAGTCAGTCAAGCTAATCACTGAAGAGCTGGAAAGAGCAGGTTTTGAAATTATGGATGAGGGAATCAGGGTCATGTGGAATCCCGGACCCGATGATAAAAAGGCTTGTGTGGAATTCGGAAGAAAAATAGGGGATATATTGAAAGATTAAATCCGGCTGTCACAAATCAGCTGAAGCTCAACACAAGTGAGTCCTTTATTTAAAAGAATTGCCATAAAAGTGTCGCAAAGTGCCTCCTTTCAACAGAGTTTTAGTGTTGGAAGGAGGCTCTTACTGTTTTGTTTTTTGTCTATCAATAGTAAAATACGAAAGTCATCTGGTATAATGATAGGCAGGACAGACGATATTGTGAAGGCCTTGTGACCAAAACAGTTGCAATATCAAACAGTTTATTGGATTTGATGATGAACGTGTATAAAGTAAATTTGTACAGAGTTTGGTTGTTTCGCAAGTTAATTCTAATTCGAAAATTATTATTCTAAAACAATGAAGTTACATAGTATTATTACTCCAGAAAAACATATCATCTGTAAGGTGTATTAAATGAGTATTGACAGTTTTATTATGTACCTGATGCTAGCAGGATGTATAATCGGAGGAATCGACAAATTAATTGGCAACAGATTAGGCTTAGGTGAGCGGTTTGAAGAAGGCTTTAAGGCCATGGGATCCATCGCACTTGCAATTGTGGGTATCGTGTCCCTGGCACCGGTTTTGGCAAGGCTGCTAAAACCGCTTGTCTCTCCGATGCTCAAGACATTTGGGGCAGACCCTGCCATGGCAGCTTCAATTATCGCCAACGACATGGGTGGGTATTCCCTAGCGATCGGCCTTGCCGAAAGCCAGCAGGCAGGGCTTTATTCTGGTCTTATAGTAGCGGCTATGCTGGGCTGCACCTTGGTTTTTTCCATGCCCCTTGGCTTGGGCTTGATACAAGAAAAAGACCGGCCGCATTTTTTTAAAGGCCTTTTGCTAGGCCTGATATCCGTACCCTTTGGCAGCATATTGGGAGGTGTTGTAGCTGGTTTCGAGATGGCCATGCTCATACAAAACACCATTCCGATAGCAGTATTATCTATAGTGCTGGCCTTGAGCTTATGGCATTTTCCCTCCACAACGATTCGATTCGCCTCATATTTTGGCATTTTGATAGAAAAAATCAGTCTAATCGGATTGATACTAGCTGCCTTTTACTCTTTTACGGACATTCAAATAATACCCGGCTTGGCGCCGATTTGGGAGGGCCTTAGAATTACCGTCCAGATTGGAGTAGTACTGCTGGGTGCATTTCCCTTGGTGCACCTTCTAATTAGGCTATTGTCAAAACCCTTAAATATAATTGGCTCGAGAGTGGGCCTTGATAAAACAAGTACCGGTGGCCTCCTCATAACTCTTGCCAACAGCATACCCGTTTACGGAATGATGAAAGATATGAACCCACGGGGCAAGGTTATGAATGCGGCCTTTCTAGTTCCCGCCACCTCGACTTTGGGGGCTCATCTGGGCTTCACCGCAGGGGTTAATCCCGAGATGATCGTCCCCGTAATTGCAGGTAAATTGTTTGCAGGGATTGTCGCACTACTTTTGTCTTATTTTGCCACAAGAGATTTATGATCTTGCCTTTTTCTTCAACGGGTGGTAAAATAATAACAGAGAAACATTTGAACAATTATTCAAATATAGAAATGTAAAGGGGTAAAATTATGGTATACGAATTGGAGGGTTTAGATTGTGCCCATTGCGCAGCCAAAATTGAGCATGAAATTCAAAAGTTGGAAGGCCTATCCGAGGCTACCGTGAATTTTGCCACCCGAACAATTGAAATAGATCCAGATTTCGAGCAGGATGTGGCCGAAGTCCTTCAAAGAGTTGAGCCCCATGTTAAGCTTGTCCCTAAAAAATCAGCTTCCGAGAAGAGAGAGGAAATGGCAGAAAAGAGCAAAGCCATGCTAAGACACAAGCTTCTCAATATATTTTTATCCGCCGCCTTTTTAGGCCTTGGAATCATACTGTCTCCCAGACTGCATGGGTCTTATGAAATATTGGAATATGGCATATTTTTAATAGCGTATTTGCTGGCAGGCCGTGAGGTTGTAGAAACTGCCATTAGAAATATCCTCAATGGCCAGGTCTTTGATGAAAACTTTCTGATGACCGTGGCCACTATCGGCGCCTTTGCCATTCACGAGCTGCCTGAAGCCGTAGGAGTCATGCTCTTTTATTCGGTAGGAGAATACTTCCAGGACCTAGCCGTATCCAGGTCCCGCCGCTCCATTGCGGAGCTCATGGACATTCGGCCCGATTATGCAAATCTAGTTTTGGGAAAGGAAATCAGCAAAGTTTCTCCGGAAATTGTAAGCATAGGCCAAACTATACTTGTGAGGCCGGGAGAAAAGGTGCCCCTTGACGGGGAAGTGCTGGAAGGCAGTTCTTTTGTGGACACTTCCGCCCTTACTGGTGAATCGGTTCCGCGAAAGGTCAACACCGGTGAAAAAGTGATGGCGGGCACGGTAAATGGTCCTGGACTGCTGATGGTGAAAGTGGAAAAGACCTTTGAGGAATCATCGGTCTCAAAGATACTTAACCTGGTGGAAAATGCGGCAGGCCGCAAGGCGCCTACGGAGCAGTTTATCACGAAATTTGCCAGGTACTATACGCCGGCGGTGGTTTTTAGTGCCATGGCAATAGCTTTAATACCCCCACTGCTCGTTCCGGGACAGACTTTTGCCAAGTGGTTTTACAGGGCATTAACGATGCTGGTCATATCTTGCCCCTGCGCCCTTGTTGTTTCGATTCCCCTGGGCTATTTTGGGGGAATCGGAGGAGCTTCCAGGAGTGGTATCCTGGTGAAAGGAGCCAATTTCTTAGAAGCGCTTACGAATATTGACACCGTTGTCTTCGACAAGACGGGAACCCTCACAAAAGGTGTTTTTAGGGTCACCGATGTCAAAGCCCTAGGAGCTTTTGCCGGGGAAGAGTTATTGCGCATGACGGCGCATGCTGAAGTGCATTCAAATCATCCGATAGCCAAATCAATTTTGGAGGCCTTTGATGGCGAACTTGACGAAAAGGCCGTGAGGAACTACAGGGAGATTGCGGGCCATGGCATAGCTGCAGAGGTTGACGGCAAAAAGGTACTGGCAGGCAATGAAAAACTGCTTAAGCGAGAAGGTATAGCAGTAAACAGCGAAGACATTGACGGCACGGTAGTCCATGTTGCAGTAGATGGCAGCTACGCGGGGTATATCACTATTTCCGATGAGCTCCGGCAGGATGCACCTCAAGCCATACAGAAGCTTAAAGCATTGGGTATAAAAAGCACAGTCATGCTCACCGGTGATACGGAAGATACCGCTAGCCGCATTGCAAGGCTTTTGGACCTTGATGGATACCATGCGGGGCTTTTGCCGGAGGAAAAAGTGCAAAAACTCGAAGAGATTCAGGTCAAGGGCAATCAGAGACGGAAAGTGGCATTCGTTGGGGACGGCATAAACGACGCTCCGGTTATAACACGTGCCGATGTAGGCATTGCCATGGGGGGCCTTGGCTCCGATGCTGCCATTGAAGCTGCTGATGTGGTCATCATGGAGGACATGCCTTCTAAAGTGGCAGAAGCAATTAATATAGCAAGATTCACCAGGAAAATTGTCATTCAAAACATAGCTTTTGCACTGGGAGTCAAAGGAGTTTTTCTGGCCATGGGAGCCGTGGGAGCTGCTAGTATGTGGGAAGCTGTATTTGCCGATGTGGGTGTGGCTCTCCTCACTGTTCTCAATTCAAGCAGGACCTTAATGCGAAAAACAAGGTAAAAAAGAATGCAACAAGGAGTATGTGCCTTGTTGCATTTTACTTGTGATTAATTTTTGATACGGGATATCAGCCTCCTTTTCCTCGTATATTTAAATTAGATACAAGTCGTTCCAGGAGATTTTAAGTATCTTGAATCAATTTCAGATTGTTAAGATATTCTACTCTCAAGAGTAATATGCCCTTAAGTAAAAACTAATATTCATCTTATAACACTTGTGACAGCATGGAGCTGTTAAAACTTTTCGCCTTTTTCCTGCCTTTGCTGCTGTTTTTCGTTTTTTGATTGCCTTCCGCTGTATTCAAAAGTTGCGCAGTTTGTAGCCTGGCATTCCTTGGCATTTTCACCGGTAATTTCTATGGCGTCCACATTGCATAGGTCTCCCTCGTGGTAGTACTTGCAGGTGTCAACGATGCAGGTTACGGTGGGGTTTAACCTGCGGCCAATGCCAACCAGTTCTTCTGCGAAACCAACCCAGTTTACATTGTCGGCAGAACCAATGAGATTTGCAAGACCCCGCCTCTCTTCAAAGGTCTTGCACATGGTTTGCTCAAGGTTTTGTGACATTTTCCCCACTTCTTCATTCAAAATGTCGATATTGCCCGCACCGCAGAGATTTCCCGGGAGCCAATGGGTACAGGTGTTTACTAGGCATTTGACTTCAGGATTCGGAATTTTATTTGTTTCTGCCATAATAACACTCCTCGAAGCTTATTCTATCTATAGTATTTGCCGTTTTTGAGAAATTATTGTATNGAATGACTATCCATTTTCCTGTAGATTGTGTATAATAGAGATGTAGAACTTTTCACAAATTTTTTATCTTAAAATTAAAGGACAGGTGATTTTATGCTTACCAAAGATGAGCTGGCAAAATACATAGACCATACCTTGCTTAAAGCAACTGCCACATTTGAGGACATAAAAATACTGTGCCTTGAAGCCATACAATACGGTTTTTACGCAGTATGCGTCAGTCCCTGTTATGTTAAACATGCTGCAAAACTTCTCAGAGACACGGATGTAAAAGTTTGTACGACCGTTGGCTTCCCGCTGGGTGCCGTAACAACTGCTACGAAGGTGGCTGAAGCAGTTGAAGCAGTCAAAGCCGGGGCTTCCGAAGTAGATATGGTAATGAACCTGGGTCTGCTGAAAAGCGGTGATTATTACGGGGTCCAGGAAGATATCAGCGAAGTGGTAAAAGCGGTAAGGGCGCACAACCCCAGCGGAACAGTAAAAGTTATTCTTGAGATGGCCCTACTTGATGAAAACGAAAAGGTATGTGCATGCCAGCTGGCGAAAGCTGCCAATGCAGATTTTGTCAAGACATCTACTGGATTTGGAACCGGCGGTGCAACCGTGGAAGATGTCATGCTGATGCGGAGACTCGTGGGAGATATCATGGGGGTAAAGGCCGCCGGCGGTATCAGGGATGCTAGGACCGCAATTGAGATGATTGAGGCAGGAGCCAATCGCATTGGTTCAAGTTCCGGTATAACCATCATCCAAGACTACGAACACAATTTCAGCTGAGGAGGTTTTGCATTCATGTACTTTGAAAAGGCTGGGAAGCATAATACCGAAAAGACTCTCGAAATCGTAAAACAGGCTGTCAGTGAACGGGGTATCAAACGTGTGGTAGTGGCATCCACCGAGGGTTATACTGCCAAGTTGTTTAAAGAAGCAAATCTCGGGGTAGACCTTGTCTGTGTAACTCACGTGGCAGGTTTTGAAAAGCCCGGAGAGATAGAAATGCCTGGGGAAATAAGGCGTGAGCTTGCAGAATCCGGGGTGAAGGTGCTTACAACAACGCATGTGCTGTCAGGGGCCGAACGCGGCATAAGCAATAAATTTGGCGGAATATATCCTGTGGAGCTCATGGCCAATACTCTGAGAATGATGGGCCAGGGCGTAAAGGTGTGTGTTGAAATATCGGTCATGGCCCTCGATGCAGGCCTAATTCCGTACGGTGAAGAAGTAATTGCTGTAGGCGGCACCGGTGAGGGTGCGGATACGGCGATAATCATAAAGCCGGCTCATGCAGCAAATATCTTTGATACATGGATTTCCGAAATCCTCTGCAAGCCTGCAAATAAATAATTTTTATNTTAAAAAGGCGGTTGCACNCAATGCAGCCGCCTTTAACAGTGGAGGGAGCCTTTAACTACCTATGATATTTAAGACTTTTGCCTTATTTGTTCGACAATGCTGTCAAGATGGCTCTTGTTGAGGGGGCCTTCAAGCCGCATTGATACTATGCCGTCCTTATCTACAAAAATAGTAGTGGGCATTCCGTAAATCAAGTAACTTCTTGCTGCTTCTCCCCTCTCGTCTTTTAGCACGGTGAAAGTAAATCCTTGATTTTCTATATATAGGGGCAATCTATCATTATTTACGTCCAGGTTGACCATTAAAACCGCTACATCTTCCGCCTTCGAGCGATTGAACTCATCAAAATCAGGCAGTATTTGCAGGCAGTATCTGCATGATGTAGACCAAAAGTTAATCACGAGGATTTCACCGCGAAGACTGGAAAGCCTTACTTTCTGTCCCGTCAGGTCTTCCAATTCAAAATCAGGCGCCAGGTACCCCGGCAACGGTCCTATTTTGATTTCACTTTCGTTTTCGCTTCCATTGTTGGATTCCGCTTGGGATTCAACGGTACCACAAGCAGATAGCAATAAGGCAAATATCAGCAGTACTGCTAAATAAATCAATGCCGGGAGAGCTTTATATCTGAAAATCAAGACATCATCTCCTTTCTTTTCCCATAGTTTGATTAATTATATTCTATTGAGGTATAATAATACTCCCATTACTATCAGCAGCGAACCTGCCAGCTTTTGTGAATATATAGCAATCTTTTTGGTTTTCATCAATATGTCTTTGACCCGGTCAGCGGCTAAGGATACAATAAAGAAGGGCAGAGCAAGGCCGAAGGAAAAGACCATGAGCATCATAAAGCTGTACTTGATATTCTGGCTGCTTCCGGCCATCAAAAGCACCGAGGATAGGACCGGGCCGATGCAAGGAGTCCAACCAAATGCAAAGGCACAGCCCAGAGCAAAGGCCGAAAAAGGATTAATTGTCTTGGGCTGGATGTGTTTTCGCTGTTCCTTTAAGAGAAATGGCAGGTTGAAAATCCCTAACAAAAACATCCCTAAGGCGATTACCAGGATTCCTGCAACCTTTACAATTACCTGACGGTTAAAAACCAGGTATTGACTGATTGCCGTCACCGAAATGCCTAAAATTGCAAATACGGTGGAAAAACCCAGAATGAAGGAAAATGTATTGAATATTAAGCTGCGATTTTCGCTACCCGAAATATCGCTACCGACCAAAATGCCTAGGTAAACGGGCAAAAGCGGAAGTACGCATGGCGAAAAAAAGGCCAGCAATCCAGCTAAAAACGAGGCACCTAAACTCACCTGATTAATACCCATCAAGACCCCTCCAGAATAAGATTTGCCGAATAGAACAAATTTTAATCATATTATACCATAAAATTAGTATTTTCAAATAGAGTTTCACAAAAAATGCTGCAGACAAAAATAATTGACAAAGTAATTGATTTGTGATATTTTTTAAAAAATGAATACATACCTCATCTCTAAACGAGTTGGGGTAGAGGCGCGGTGTATCAAGAGTAGGCTTGCGGAGGCTGGGGGAGCCGATTAAGCACGCTAAAAGGGGTCACCGCCGAAGCATGGTTTCTCCCAAAGATCATGCTGGGCCTATATCGAATAGGTATAGGACTGTCACCGGACAATCCGGTGGAGAGCTACTTCAGGAGAGAGGTATTTGCCAATGGCTTTAACGACAATCGGCAAATAGCCCGATTGTTTTTTTATTGTAAATAGCAGGAGGAGGTTAAACATGTCAAAATACAGGATTGCAGTAGTGGGTTTTGGTAATGTGGGCAGAGAAGTCTTTCATGCAATTGAGGAGAGCCCGGATATGGAAACGGCGGGAATAGTCATTAGGAACCATAAGAAAATCCAGGCCACAAAAAAGATTGTGGGGGATGTTCCGGTAACCACCGATGTTAGGGAACTGGGAAAGGTTGATGTGGCAGTGCTCAGCATACCCAGTCGCTCCATTGCTGAAGTCGCACCCCGCTTTCTGGAAATGGGCATTAACACCGTTGACAGCTTTGATATTCACGGCGATGACGTCATCAGCTTGAGGGAAAAACTCGACGAGGCAGCCAAAGCTCACGATTCCGTAGCAGTTATCTCCGCGGGCTGGGATCCGGGGTCGGATTCCATTGTAAGGGCTTTGGTAGAGGTAGTTGCCCCTAGGGGCCTCACTTATACCAATTTCGGGCCGGGCATGAGCTTAGGGCATACCGTAGTGGTCAAGGCGATTGAAGGAGTAGAGGATGCCCTTTCCATGACCATTCCCCAGGGCCACGGCTTACACAAGCGCCTGGTATATGTGCAGGTAAAAGAAGGATATGATTTTGATAAAATCGCGGAAGCTGTAAAAACAGACCCCTATTTCATCCACGATGAAACCCATGTGTACAAAGTAGATGATGTCAAAAGCCTAATTGACAAAGGACACGGAGTGCACATTCAAAGGAAGGGTGTATCCGGCACCACCCATAACCAGCGAATTGAGTTCATCATGTCAATTTGCAATCCCGCAGCAGCCGGCCAAATCATGGTGGCTGCCGCTAGGGCCAGCTTAAGGCAAAGACCCGGCTGCTATACCCTGCTTGAAATACCTATCATAGACTTTTTACATGGAGACAGGGTGCAATTGCTGCATCGCTTGATATAAAGCCGAGTGTCGCAAGACTGCTTAATAGTAGTTTTGCGACATTTTTCTTGTACAAGCAAATTCCAAAGGAGTTTTACCCTTACGAGGGAATTATTCCGAACGATTCAGATTGCCAGACTTGGCCAATAATGATATTATTAATGTAAACTATTTTAATTAAAAAAATTGTTGGAATATGAGGTAATTACATGAAAGGTGTAAAAAAGTGTCGACGGCTTATCAGTCTATTGATTTTGTGCATGTGCATAAGCTTTTCTTTGACAGCTTGCTCAAAAGCAGACAAAGATGGCTTGGACCCTGAAAACCCCATTTCAATCGAGATATGGCACCACTATAACGGGCTTCAGAAGACGGCTTTTGATGCACTGGTTATGGAATTTAACGAGACCTTGGGTGCGGAGAAGGGCATAATAGTGGAGGCTTTTAGCCAGGGCAATGTAGATGCCTTGCAGAGAAAGGTAATGGAGTCTGTTACCAAAAAAATTGGGGCGGAGCCCATGCCGGACATATTTGCTGCATATGCTGACAATGCATATCAAATTGACCAATTGGGCCATGTGGCTGATATAAGCGAGTACCTTAGCCCCGAAGAAATCGATGAGTACGTGGACTCGTACATCCGGGAGGGGCGCTTCGGCGATGGCAACGGAATCAAGATATTTCCCACTGCCAAGGCCACTGAAGTCCTGATGCTAAACAAAACCGATTGGGACAAATTCGCAAATGCCACGGGAGCAAGCTTGGAAGAGCTTAGGACCTGGGAAGGCTTGGCTAAAGCCGCTGAAAAATACTACGAGTGGACGGACAGTTTGACAGCTGTGCCCAATGACGGAAAGGCCTTTTTCGGCCGGGATGCCATGGCAAATTATATCATCGTAGGTTCAAAACAGTTAGGGCAAGAAATTTTCAGCGTGGAAAGTGGACAGGTATCTATTCATGTTGATGAAGGAATTATGAGGCGGCTCTGGGACAATTTCTACATACCTTATATAAGCGGATACTATACGGCGGTCGGCAGATTCCGCTCCGATGATGCCAAGACCGGAGAGATAATAGCCCTAGTATGCTCCACTTCAGCAATTCCCTACTTTCCTGACACCGTAATAATTGATGACAGGGAAGAATATCCCATTGAATCATTGGTGCTTCCCCTTCCCAACTTTGAAAACACAGCTCCCTTTGCGGTCCAGCAGGGAGCCGGCATGGTCGTGGTCAAGTCTGATAAGCTTAGAGAGCGTGCTGCGGTGGAGTTTCTGAAATGGTTCACCGACATAGACAGGAACATCAGATTCTCCCTGGAATCCGGTTATCTGCCGGTGAAAAAAGAAGCCAATGACATAAGAGTTATCCAAAAATTTTTGGCCGATGCAAAAGACAACAGGGTAACAGAAAAGATGAAATCCTCACTGCCGGTGCTGATGGAGCAGCTTGAGAGCTACGAGCTTTACACTAACGACCCCTTTGAAAACGGTACGAATGCCAGAGAGGTTTTGTCAAAGGCGCTTATAGATAAATCAAAGGCAGACAGGGAGAAGGTCATTGAGCTGCTTGAAAAAGGAAATACCAGGGAGGAAGCGGTGAAAGAGGTAGCTACGGAGGAAAACTTCCAGGAGTGGCTAAGGGGTTTAAGAGAGAGCTTAGCGGCCGCAATAAATGGCGGCAGTTAAAAGGTGGGGCTACAGTATATGAATATGAGAAAGATAAAGGGCAATTCCATAATTGTTCGATTGCTGCTATCCATGTTGCTGGTGATATTAGTCCAAACTTCATTGTTTGCCGGCAATATNTGGCACGGAGGGACAATTAGAGAGCTAAACAACAACTCGGTAGACCTGCTGAGACAAACGGTGCTTAGCAGGAAGGATTACCTTGAAAATGAAATGATTCAAAGGTGGTCAAACCTGTCAAATTTTGAACAGGATATCCAATCCGCCATNAATTCTTATCTGGAGGAAAAAGATATAGAACTTTCAACCCTGAAAAAGGAACCCGCTTTAGCCTTTGAATTCTTGGAGAGGACTATCGGTGATACGATTTTTACGCTNAGGCAGCGAATGGTCACTGGTGCTTTTATTGTACTTGCAACAGAAAGTGGAAATGAATATCCCGGAGTTTACCTCAGGGATTCGGACCCCTTGTTTAATCCTGCAGACAATTCGGATCTGAGCATGGAAGTTGGCCCTTCGGCGGTTGCAAGAAAGGCTGATATTGCCCTAGGTATGGGCTGGATGCCGAGTTTTNCATTGTTAGAAGATGATGCTTCCGCTGATTTTTATTTTAAACCGTTGAATGCAGCAGCTAACAACAGGAGCAGCCGAATATCCGATTTAGGATATTGGGGCAGACCCTTCAAACCCAACATATACAGTGCGGAGGCAATAACGTATTCCATACCCCTTGTGGACTCTGATGGAAATCCTTACGGTGTCATCGGGATTGACCTGACCCAAGATTTCTTGCGCAAGTTGCTAAATTATGATGAAATTGCTGACAACAAGCAGGGGGCGTACCTTTTAGCCAAAAATACTGGAGAAGACATGGCCNTTGAAAACATAGTCTCCAGCGGACCGATTTTCAAAAAAATTTTTGGAGATGACACCGAGATAGCAATAGACGGGAGCACACAGTACGAAGACATTTATACCATAAGCAATACTGAAGCTAGCAAGAATGCCGTGTACGGCTGCATCCANTATCTGGACATATACGATAGCAACACCCCATTTGAAGGGGACAGATGGGCCCTTGTAGGAATTGTAGAGGAGCAAACCCTGTTTAAACCTGCAAGGCAAATAAGGCTTTACGTTACAATATCTGTTGTCTTTTCATTCATTGCCGGTATGCTGGGAGCGGTATTGGCCGGCATGTGGTTTGTAAAGCCCATAATCAAATTGGTGGATGATCTGAGNAGCAGCAATCCGGAAAAATCCGTTGTCCTCCCCAAGACAAACATTGCCGAAATAGATGATTTGGCATCGTCAATTGAGAGCCTCAGCAGTAAAGTTGCTGAGNCGGGGGATAAGCTTTCAAGAATTATCGGCATGATGAAGATCCCCATAGGTGCCTTTGAACACGACTCAAAGGAAGACATGGTTTTTTGCACCTCTGCATTTTTTGACCTGGTGGGAATAGAGAACAAGAATAAAGAAGCAAGATATATCAGTTCAACANATTTTTATGAAGTGCTGGAGGGTTTGAAAAAGCGTCCCGAACCTGACATGGAAGACGTATANCGGCATGAAAGAGGAAAAGGAGTCATCAAGTGGCTGCGCATTAACATCCAAGAGCATGGTGGCAAAGTCCTGGGAGTTATAGAGGATGTCAGCAGGGAAGTGCTCGAGAAGCGCAGAATTGAGTATGACCGTGACCACGACTCTCTGACACATCTGTTGAATCGCCGGGCTTTTGAAGCAAAAGTGACCAGGATACTGAGGNAGGAAAATGTAAAAATAGCTGCTTTTGTTATGTGGGATTTAGACAATTTAAAGTACATCAACGATACGTACGGCCATGATTTTGGCGACCAGTATATCAAGGATGCAGCAAAAGTCTTAAGTGAACTGACAATCTACAACGGTGTTGTGGCGAGAATGTCAGGGGACGAGTTTTATGCATTTATATACGGCTATGATGATAAGCGACAAATAAACGANTTGGTTGAAATGATACAGAAAAAGCTCTACAACACGACGATCAGGATGCCCAATGGCGGCGACCTGCGCATCAAGGCATCGGTAGGCATAGCCTGGTACCCTGAAGACTCGAAAAACTACTATGAGCTCATGAAGTATTCCGATTTTGCCATGTACGAGGTAAAAAGTGAAGATAAGGGAACCATCGGCGAGTTCGACAGAAAAAGCTATGAAAGCAAGTATTTTCTCCTACATGGCAACGAAGAGCTGGACAATTTTATTGAAAATGAACTGGTGGATTTTGTGTTTGAACCTATTGTGGATGCGCGGGAAGGAAAAGTATTTGCATATGAAGCGTTGATGCGGCCCAAAGTGCCGACATTGACTTCTCCCGAGGATATTATCAAACTGGCTGCTGCCCAATCAAAACTGTACCATATTGAACGGATTACGTGGTTTAAGGCTATGGAAGCCTTTCAGCGGCANAGGGGAGCTTTCGNCGATGCAAGATTATTTATTAATTCCGTTGCAAATCAGGTGTTAACGGACAAGGATTTAAGGCGTTTTGAACGAGAATATAAAAGAGACTTGCATCGCATTGTAATTGAAGTCACCGAAAATGAACAGGCTAACGAGGAGACCATAAGGAAAAAACAGTCAATAGCCAAGCGCTGGAATATTCATCTGGCCCTGGATGATTTTGGCGCCGGATATAACAGTGAAATCATCTTGCTAGCCCTGTCTCCAAGTTTTGTTAAGGTTGAAAAGACCTTAATTCGCGGTGTTGACAGGGATAAAAATAGGCAAAAGCTCCTGGAAACCATAATATCGTATTCCAAGGACAGGAAGATTAAAACTATTGCAGAAGGTATTGAGAATAAAGCAGAGATGGATATATTGATTGAATTCGGTGTGGATTATTTGCAAGGTTACTACATAGGAAAAGCCAGCCACATACCTCAAAAGCTCTCGCCCCAAGTTGCGAGGGAAATAAAAGAGAGAAACTCTTTAATCAACAGGCGATGATGGGATTTTAAAATGAGGGAGTAAATGTTATAGCGAACGCCTCTCTATGAATAGGGGCGTTTGCATGAGATAATTTTCTCAATTATTGACAAAATTATCCTTATAGAAGTATAATATAACCCATACTCATAAATTTGTAGAAATATATAAAATTTTGACGAATCGAGGAGGGATAGTATGCCCCCCTTATTAAATCCTTTGATTCAGGCCGTTATCAACTCAGCAGTCCTCGTTGCCATTTACGGCTATCTGTACTTCCAGGAGAAGCGGAGCTTTTTACGCATCTGGGCCATCGGCTGGTTTTTCCATTTTTTAAGGCTCGTGCTGGAAATATGGTTGCTGTATGACAACCTGTCAATTCTCAGGTTTGCAGTCGGCGTGTCGACCCTTCTCCATGCCTACGCGATCTTTCACGGGACATTTAATTTCATCAATCAAAAAACACCTATAGGCTCAAGATTTTTAGCGGCATTAAATCTGCTGTGGCTTCTCGTGGCAGTTTTCGTCGAAGTGCCTTTTTATGTAGGGATAATGCCCGCTTTTTTATTGGTTGCAATTATATATTTTTGGACGGGCATAGTCTTTATTAAAACGGAGGATACAGCTGGGATCGCAAAGTACGTAGCAG
>JGI24713J26584_10000953_pt1 | contig 21566 bp, 36 predicted proteins | sample BioPla4DNA1_FD_26584 | JGI IMG/M metagenome (IMG submission 26584) | reverse complement strand
TTAGGTAGGATGTAATTATTTGATTGTCAAGGTACGAGGGTATGAATGGTGGTATGGTGTATGTATGTATGTTGTGTGGTGTTGTTAAGTATATCATATCGTATAATGGATTCTTTGTCAAGCGTTTTTTCCAAAAAAGTTTTCTGGGAAGCCAAAAAAGTTTTCTGACCCGAGGACAAATACGTTTGTGGGGGCTAAAACGAAAGACTTGACGAAAAACTACGTCAAGTCTCGAAAAATCTGCTCCTTACTGGCTTGGTACAAGACTTAAAGGCACACCGGAACAATGTTTTTCCTATCCAGTAGGACAGGGCATCTTTTGTGAGCTTTTAAATGCGTTGTGAGACAAGAAACTGCGTTGGAAGGTAATTGTATTGTCTTGTTCGAGTTTGCTCTGGAAAATACATTTGGGAGCGTTTCGTATACCGTAGTTCCCTCGAATGAACAGGGTGCTTTCTATTACCCACGCAAAAACACACCCAACCTTCTTGTCCTACTCCCTACACTAGGCTAGTTCCCGTACATTCCGACCAAACCTTTCCAACACTACAACTTCTTATCCTCCCATCCAGCTGTCCATTCATTCCAGCTCCCAGCTCTCCATTCACTCCTGCTCTCCGTTCATTCCAGCTCTCCGTTCATTCCGTACGATTCTTCCACGACCTTTGCGTTCTGTACGAATCGTTATCCGTACGAATCGTCGACCTTTTCATTCTGTACGAATCGTCCACGACCTTGCCATTCTGGACGAATCTTCCTCCGTACGAATCGTTATCTGTACGATTCTTTATCCGGCTGTACATGTCTACCTCTCTTGCCGTAAATCGTCTTGCTAGTTTGCTTTCCTCCCACGTAGCTTGCTATTTTGCTACCCTCCCACATACGTCTTGCTATTTTGCTTTCCTCCCACGTAGCTTGCTATTTTGCTACCCTCCCACATACGTCTTGCTATTTTGCTACCCTCCCACGTAGCTTGCTATTTTGCTTTCCTGCTACATGGCTTGCTATTTTGCTTTCCTCACACGTAACTTGCTATTTTGCTATCCTCCCACGTAACTTGCTATTTTGCTAATCTATCGTTATCCGACTGTACATGTCTACCTCTCCTGCTTTGGCTGGTCTTTTCTTTTGGCGTTGTCCCGTGCTATTGACAGAATGGCGTAACCACATACGTCTTGCCAAGGCGTTTCTCCAAAAGCATCCTTATCTGTAGCAATACGAAACAACTTGTCTAGCACCCTCGTAATAGCTAACATATCGTCATACTGGTCTAAGCCAATCCCCTCTGGGTAAAGTATCCGAAGTACTTCCCCTACCCGTAGAAACGCATCTCCGTACGCTTCGTTCTTTTCTTGCACTAATTTCCCCACAGCAGTTCCAATCTCTTGGAAACCACTTAANCCNGGNGCAGATACATCCTTTGTAAAACCACGGTAGCATCGTTCAGAACAAGACTCTTCGCATCTGTGTCCATCTTCTTTACGTACCCCTGCTCCTGACAACGGTGCTTTATACTTGTCACTTGCCCTCAACAGCTAAACCCCCTTACAGATCGTCTACGTTAATCCCCAATTCTTTCTCCACGGTGTCCCGAATATCGTCAATGTCTAGGTACCCTTTTCTTACACTATCGAATACTTCGTTGATGTCTTCTAAGAATCGTAATGCTCTGACCCTCCCGAAACCTAACTTATCTCGTAGGCAGAGGAGCATTACAGCGTGGTAGTCCCTTATCGTAAGCGACACAGCCATTCGGATGTCTTGTTCCCGCATTGCCCGCAGTTCTTCTGGGCTAATGCCCTTCCGTGCAATCTTTCGTCTCTGCTGTCTACTCATACGAACCATTCCATCCAATGCTTTAAGCATACCTCCACCACCTTACGACTTGCTATTTTGCTTTCCTGCTACATGGCTTGCTATTTTGCTTTCCTGTCGCGTGGCTTGCTATTTTGCCAATCTACCACCTTACGACTTGCTATTTTGCTTTCCTGTCGCGTAACTTGCTATTTTGCTAATCTACCTACCATACATGATCTTGCTATCCACATGCCTTGCGTTTTTACCACCCGCCTACTCATGTCTACCTCCTTGTACATAAGTGGAAGGCTCGGCAACTATTGCAAAGCCTTCCACCCATACTATACGTTTTACACATGTACACCGAGAATCTGAATGAGCTGGTCGGTCATGCGAACAACCGGAGCCATGGCGTAACCTGTGAGCACCGCTCTATTTGTACTTTCCACCAAATCGTTTTCTAACAAGAAGTCAAGTGCACCCTCATTTTCTGACCAATCCTTAATCAGCAGCTCGCCCGGACCAAGCATTACACCCGGTACATTGACTGTAAACGTAAGTACCTTTTCACCCGTTGCCGCACACTTAGCACTTAAAGCTAGATTACCGTCTCGCTCGTACAAACCTGCTTCTAACACGACTTTGCCTTTGAAATACTTGATGTCCATATCAAAAACAGTTGCTTGTTTTTTCTTGTCCTTTTGGTCAAAGTCAGCGATGAACTTTTTAAGCTTCCGTATTTCATTTCGTGCCCATGCCCGTTCGTCTGCATCACCTTCACGCAACTTTTCATTCAGCATGTGACCTTCTTCATAAAAAGTACTTAGAACCCATTTCGCTTCATCAACTATTTCTTGTTCCGTAAAGTCTTCAATCTTTTTACCCTCGGCTTCCGCAAGATTACCTAAGCTGTACATAAGTTCCTCAATGTTTTTGGCTCTTGCGTGAATACTCCATTTACCTTTTCTCGACATGTTGTTTCCTCCTTGTTGGTCTAGTCTTGGTCTTCATCTACTAATTCCCTATACCCACCGCCCCTAGGTTCAAAACACATCAGAAGCAACATAACCACTGCAAACATTCCAACCCAGAAGGCAATCATTCATCCTCCCCCTCTCCCAAGAGAACACCAAGGGTTTCATCAACAGCCCTAGTCACTTGTTCAAGACCCCCCTCCTTTTGCAATGGTTGTTTGAGTTGTTAATTATATCATATCATATAATTTGGTTTGTGTCAAGCATGTTTAGCTAAAAAGATAAAGAAAATAGCCGGATACTCGTGTTGTCCGGCTATTTACACACTTCCTTAAATCACCTTGTTCCCATGCCGATACGGTCGCGTCTTATTGAATTCCATTTTCTCCAACAAGGCTCGTTCGATGTCTATGCCTTGTCTTTTACAATACTCGAAAATACGAATTACCGTATCAGCTAGTTCAGTTGGCACACCACAAGGCTTTCCATCAACACCATAACATATTACATCCAAAGGCAATCCGTTTCTGTAGTCGTCCAAGGCTTCTGACAACTCACTGTGACATAATGCGATGAACTCTGCAAAACCTACTTCACGGTCATGCCACCCTTTTTCCAAAGCTGTTTCGTAAGCTTGATCAACTAGTTCAGCAACTGTGACCGTTCCCACTGCTTTCAAAAAGCTTCACCGACCTTGCTAATAATGTAGATGACTATCCACCAAAACACTCCTGTGCTCGCCATGAACAGAATTCGTTCTTTTGTCAAAGGTTCTCCAAACAGATCTTTTAGCTCGTGTGTTGACTTTTTCATCGTCACCACCTTACCATTCGTCACGCTGGAAGAACTGGATGTCTCCAACGTCGTTTTGGTTGTTGCAGACCAAACAACGGTACAACAAGAACAGACCTGCTTCCCCATCGTCCATAATCCCTTGTAACTCGAAGTGCTGGGGACTACGATTCCTACACCGACTGCATTCTAGGCAGAAATATTCCGCAAGCTCGAGCTTCATATCTTCCCAGTGTTCCCGCAGTATGTCCAGCATTAAGTAGCCCTCCCAAGTCCTAGATAGCACATGTATTTGGGCTTGGTCTAGTCCTACCTTTCACATGCGGTCGCACCCATACTTCCCTACCGTCACGTAGTTTCCTGTAGTGACCCTTCACGTTCCAAAACTTAACTGGTTGGTCTGTTTTCTTCCCACAGTACTTCAGAGGTGCGGTATCGGGGACACTAATTTGGTATACGGTGCGATGCGCCACCTTGGTACGAAAATCTGGTCTACGCTTATGGGCAGGAATACTCACAGCAATAGGTTGGGTTTCAGACTTACGTTTAACCAACTTGGTGTCAGCCCAAAAATGTTCCATATACGCCATAAGCGTTGTGTGTAACGAAATACACCTTTGGATCGTGTCTCTCACGCAATCCTGGACGAAATGTGGGGTCTTCTGGACACCTGTTACTTCCCACGTCTCCTGATCCCACATAAAGCGAAGCATCTCTTGTCCTCCCACAGCAAAGACCTTGTACCTAATATCAGCCACCCTACGTTCAAACTGAAACACGGTTTCTATCATCGGATTGCCAATAACAACAAGTCCTCGGTCTAGCACATGGTCGAACACCCTCACCAACTTCTTGTTGTGTTCTCCCCACTCCAAGAGCTTATCGCTGTTGCCGATCAACCATATCCTATCTAGGTGAGCAACCTTCTTCCTGTCTAAAATCATAGCTGTTCTCCTTACCCAAAACTAATCGGTGGTTTCGCTCAACCAATCGAGTAACACGTCTGTGTTCAAAATACGTATGAAAGAACCAACACGTATATCTTCTACTACAGGCAAACTTGTTTTGTACACCTGCTTGTCCTCTGCTTCCAAAACATATACCGCATACTTTCTTAGGTCTCCGTTTTTATCGAGTACATAAAACGGTGGGCCAATTTCCAACACTTCTGCAAACACAAAAGCACCCCCAACTAACTTAACGTTTTAGACCTCCAATCCTCCGTGTAGACAGACCAAGCTGGTTCTTTGGGTTGACTATCAACATAGCATAAAACTCATCTCCCACCGACATAAACTTGCTCAAATCGTCTATGAATTCATCAGCCACTTCAGACAGGTGCAGTAACAAAGTTCGAGTTGTACCTAAAACAGAGCAAACCGCTCCATACGTTCGTACAGACAGTACCCGTACCTTAACTACTTCTCCTACCCGATTTTCCAACGGTTCTTCGTCTGAACCGACTTCTTTGTCAAGAACAACTTGGTCCCTTAACTGGTGCAACACGTTTTGGTAATCACTCATACGTGTTACATCTACACCTTCCCCAGCTTGCGCCAAGTAATCCCTCATTTCGCACAACTGATGGTATACCACGTTGTCCGGTCTCCCAACAAGGGTGGACAATGCCCACGCTACCTTTGAAAACGGTATCCCTTTTGCCTGCGCGTACTGAACTGCAGAAATCAAAACCATTTGTTCCAACTCAACTAGTGTTCTGTCTTTGTCTACCATTCTAATCCTCTCCTAACTGGTGTGTTCGTTTTCTATTCCTTTAATAGCTAATATTTCTTTCACAGGAGTACGATCTCCGTCTGACGAAATACGCCTTGGACCCATTACGTAACGAATACTGAATCCTAATTCTGTGTACAACTCAACTATTCTCTCGGTTGCTCGGTTTGAAGCCACGACAGGTCCTTTATGTCTAGCCAAATACTCGGCTAGTCGTATCTGATCATCCCAATCAAACCCTTGCGGATTAAAGCTTGCGAAGCTTCCGTCATACGGAGGGTCTGCATACACGAAGTCCGTGGGTTCTAACTCCACTTCTTCAAAATCGGTGCTCGTAAGCTCCCAATCTTTTATGGCGTGTTGAACATCTGCAAAACTCCTTCTGTACTCCACCTTTGTGTACCTACCAAATGGTACGTTGTACTCTCCACGCTTATTGAACCTACATAGACCATTAAATCCTGTCCTGTTCAAATAGTAAAACAGTTCCGCTCCTAATGGCGTATACGCATTTCCCGAACGTATCAAATCATTAAACTTTCTCCGGTACTCGTAATACATCGCTTCATCATACGCTACCGGTAACGAAGGAACTAAACCGTCTTGCACCTGCTTGAAAAAGTTCATAACGTGAGGGTTCAAATCGTTCGCCAGAACATTTTGTAACCCCATCCCTAGAGGGACACTTAGTCCTCCACAAAACAAGTCTACAAAACGTTCCTTTGGACCAAGTGCCCACAGCTTTTCTAGTTCAGGTACAAGCCATCGTTTACCTCCTGCCCATTTCAAAGGTAAGTGACTTATAACAGACATTACGCCATCCTCTCCTACGATACTACTTTTTATCTGTGTTCTGGTCCTTCAGTTCCTTCAGTTCTTTCCGCAGGTCAGCAAGCTCTTTACGTAACTTGTTGTTTTCTTTTCTAAGCTCGTCCACAACCTTTACGCCTTGACCTACTACAATCTCGTTTTTCAATGTTTCAACGAAAGGTACAACTTTATCCGGCGGTAGAACGTATTTCTTCCCGTCCCTCAGCACATGAAAAACTGGCGGTAGGTTTTCATTAGCGATTCGCTCTAGTGCAACCAACACATCTAGCAAAATTTCTTGACGTACATCTTTTTCCGACATTTGTATCCCTCCATGTTTTTTAGTCAATCAAAAACTTAGTGTCCCTCCCATCTTCCCTTAACCTCTTCTACCGTGGGTAACAGTATTCTAGAACCAACTTGCAGTGCTCCGGGGTCTACATGAGGGTTCTTTTTTCGGATTGCGTCTATGACATCCCGAATGTCAAAACCTTCATACTCCCCACTATCTATGTGGCGTTGGGCTATGCTCCACAACGTATCGTTTGCCCTTACCACAGAAGCTTCTTCTATTGGTCCGGTAGCATTGACAGCAGACGAGTAGAATATCCAATCCAGAATGTCTTCGTCATACCGTACCCACACATTAACCAACAGTACTACTACAACAATACCTACACATAAGCCGATTGAGGATACGTAATTGCTCGTTCTAGTCTTTTTCATGTCTGTTCCCTCCATCTAATCCTATTATATTACCGAATGTTTCGTACTCACTTTTTCCAGCCTTAAAACACGACCAAGCCGTTCTGCAATCTTTGGAATCGTTTCTCCCCGCCCAGGGGTCATTTCTAAAGTCGTTCCATTTCTCCCACTCCTTTTGGTGTAGTTTTGTGTTAGTAGTTATATCATATCATATATTGAGGTTTGTGTCAAGGAAAAATAAGAAAAGAGGCTTGTGTTTATACGATAAACAGTCTTGTGTCAACTACTTTGTAGTGTACTGCGGTTGAAAAAACGTCTTCATCTTGGGGTGAGCAAGATAAAGACGTTTAGTGCTTTCCTAAATCCAAGAGGATGTTTAGTATAAGCTGAACGGTTTTGGTCGTTTAGGAACGTTTGTAGAACGCTCATCTATTCCGTTGAGACCAAAACTACCCTAGAAATCAATCTGTGTGTCCTCTACCATACCTACGCCACTAGCAATCATGTCATTAATCACTTCGTCACTGTAGTCTAAAAGTTTTTCAAAGAACACGCTTATGTCTAACCCACTGCCCGTGATTTCCTCTACAACCTCATACAAGAGTTTATCACGCAACTTAGCGGTCATAAGCACCCACAGGTGTGTCTTACCACCGTATGTGAACACCATAAAGTTGTGCTTTAGCGTGTCACCGTACTTTGAAAACAACTCGTTCAAAATTGTAGCCAAATCATCTACGTTCTTTATCTCGTCCTTAGCCGCATCTAATTGTTTCTGCAACTCTTTCGGAAGTTCCTTACGCACACTGATGTAAAGGTCTTCAAATGCCTTTTCATCTACAAAACCCATCATCTGCTTGGTCAGCTCGTGTCCGTACTTGTCTGCCATCTCATCAAACAACTGCGTGAATCGTACGGGGTCAAGCTTACCTTTAAGCATGTTCATCCGTACAGTCTGGAACTTCGCTTTATCCACATCAAAATCTTCCATAACAAAAGCGGGGATTTCTTTGTAACCAAGTACTTTACAAGCTTCGTAACGATGTTCTCCCGAAATAAGCACATACGTCCCGTCTTCTTCAGGCTTAACCATCACAGGTTCAACCATTCCAATCTCTCGGATGTTCTCGCACAAAGCGTTAAACACTGCATCCGTTTGCGTGTTTGGGTTCCACTCACTTGGACGGATCGATTCAATCGGTAAATACGTAATCTCTCTTCTTTGGTCCATCTTTGTAAACCTCCTTGTGTTTCTACCTACTGATTTGCAGAATCTGCTTGAAACATCTTTTTACCAATGTCTAACCAGTAATCGTAGTGTCCTATTGCTAACACAACATCATAGTCCTCCACCGCGCGTTTCGACCGTTCTACAAAACATTTGTCTTCTTCCATAAACAGCACAGAAGCCGCTACATAAGCCACCACATTAGCATCTTTCTCCAAAACCCCTCTAGCAATACGTAAGGCACTCGGACAGAGAATGTGTACGACTATTTGTCCACTGGGACTAACCCCTAGAGGACATACTAGGCAAGCTGTGGGACGCACCTGTGGTTCAAGGACACAACCGTTCTCTTCTAACGCCGCACACCCACCCTGCTCTTTCCGAGCCATTACCCATCCTTCGGCAATGTACTTCTCATCCAACCCACGTTCCTTATCGAACCATGTTACTGGTTGATGAATCGTTTCTAACCCACAACCTACTTCACAACCTATGCAGTCTAGAAAATGTGCATTAGCTAGAACACTGTTGACCCACTCCATGACACCCCGCTTCTTTCCCATATTTCTCCCTCTTTCAAACACTTACTCGTTCAACTGATCTGGCACAATAAATTCAGGCACTGCTCTTTTGTACGTATCTTGGAACCCAAGAGACAACATCATGCGGTAAATATCGTAATCCCTTGGGAACCTTGGATGACCTAGCCTTTGTGAACGAGCTTTGGGAAAGCTATTGCCTACTTGAGACATAATGTTAATCATGTCGTTAAACGTGATTACTTTTCCTAACCGCTTTACAAGTGGGAAGCATTGCTTAATCAGTTCTTTAATGCTTTTCATAGGCATATACGCACGTGGTAGATTAGTAATACGCTCTAATTCAGCTTCCACAGCTTCATGTATCTTTCCGCTCGAATAGTTCTCTCGAATAAAATCTTTCATTCGCTCCATATCCTTTGACACCTGTTCGTAGTTCTCGTAGATGTACAGCAACATGGCGTACGCTTCTTCGGTTGACGAGAACACCCATGGGTACCAATCAGGCAACTGCTTCACAGCCCATGGTCTGTTTACGAAAAGTACTGGTAGTCCCAGGTACATCTGCTCCCAAAAACCCACTGGAAAACCTTCGTCTGAAGACCATGCTACTGCAACATGACTTCTTCTTGCTATTTGCAAATACTCTTCTCGTGGGCACTGGTACGTGATGTCTAATACATCGTCATACTTCTGAAGAGCTTTTGCAACCCGTTCAAGGAAACCTACCTTTCCTTCCGCTGTGTTGGTGGTCATTTTTATCTGGACGTCTTTTCCGGAAGACAAGAACTTTCCAAAAAGTTCTATCACTTTGTCCGGCTTCTTAACCTCATTAAACCGTGCACCAAAAAACAGGGTAAACTTATCGTACTTCTCGTTGTCCTCTGTAAGTGTGTCGATATAGTCACAGGGAACACCTACTGGCAGTACCAAAGAGTTTTCCTCAATTTTGCGTACATCGGACGGAGCTAAACACTTGCGTGCGTTTTCTAACGCCACAGCTTTTTCATTCGGTGACAGAAACACAGTACTTGAATTGGCGTAGCCGAGGTGAGTCATAACATGAAAAATCCTGTTTACCATGTTATCCCGCAAGTAGTAAACAGCTGGGTCAATCGTCATACAAGGGAAGTCTCGTTGTCTTATCACATCAGATAATGTTAGCTGGTAAATAGGTACTTGTGCAGGCATAGCTGTAACGATTGCATCTACATAGTACTTTCCTACGACCCGTGAAAAGTTATCTGCCATTTCTTTAAGGTCAATAAACCCGCTCTCTGTGTACCAATCGTAATTGTATTCCTTAAACATGTACATTAGACCAGGAAATCTAGTAACATGTTCTCGTGCAAACTTCGGTAAAATCATGTAGCAAAAATGTCCGTTCTTTACAAGATGTGTCGCCAAATCTAGGAACAAAATATAGTTACTGTCTCCATATACCTTCTTCAACCCCGTGTGCGGAATTAACAAAATCCTCAATCTTCTCCCTCCCATGGAGAATCCACATCTACGCCGTACTTACTGTATATGATTACGTCTCTGTACTCGCCTAGATGGAACTCATGTTTTTGTAAACGTGCTTCCTCAACAAAACCTAGTTTCTGAAACAATTTTTGCGAAGGCTCATTATTATCGTATACCTCAGCGTAAACTTTCCGCATCCCGCGAATTTTGCACAAGTACCAGAGAAGAGCTTTCATAGCTGTCGTTGCATAACCCTGCTTTTGCAACGTTTTTCGTATTCTAATCCCTACGTAAGCGGTTTTATGAAAATCGTTTACGTTAAACGCACTCACAACACCACAAACCAATCTACTACCGCCTACACACTTGTTTTCTACGGCTGACCGGGGCACTATAGCGAAGTGGTACTTTTCTTTGTTCACTTCTTTTAGAAAAGGCTCCATCCAACCTAGAAACGCTTCGTACGTGGGCATATCAGGCCAAAACCCTGCTCCCGAGCAAATATCGTAATCCATGTTTAGTTCGTACACAGCTTGCAAATCCGTTTCTTGTAGTGGCACAAGAGCTATGTTGCCTACCTCTAAAATGCTCAACTTTACCCCTCCTACCTGTCTGTAAGCATACGCTTTAACTCGTCTTTTGGAACCATAACAAGTCCATCAAAGATACTAGCATTTGCATGAAATGTTTCTGCTCTTTGTTTATACGGAGTAGGCTTCCAATCCTGTACGAGAAGATCAACTCCCGCTTGTGCAAAAGACTTCTTGTCTAAATATTCATTAGCCGCAACCGCGCCACACAAATAACTTGTTCCGCCTACCACCTGTGTGATTTTCAACATTCTGTCCGAAGGGTCTCCACCCCTAGTCGCAGAAACAGCACTATCTTTTGAAGCAACCACGTACTTGCCTTCCCAACCAAGGTACTCTAAGATCCCACGTAACAACATGTCACACATTGGAGAAAACAATAGTTCTCGTTTCTCTGCGTAATCTAGCCGGAATCCGAGCCAATCAATCCATTCTTTAGCTTTCGTTCCTTCTTTGTATCCGTACGCGGCTTTCAGAGCGTTCAAATGTTTCCGAACCCATTTGTAACCATCACTTTTTACTTCGTCCAGCATTACTCGATTACCACCTGCAAGCGGTACAGTAAGTGTCTGCCATCCCTGTGGTCCAACTACTTTTGCACGTGCTTGACCTACTTTCCTGTTCAACTGTACATCATCTAGGAGAACAAAGACGTCCGATGCCATAATTCTTGCGACGTAGTGCATCGGTGGTAAGTAACAAGGCTGGTAGATTGAAACTACCTTAGCTCCCATTGGTTAAATCCTCCTAACCCATCTTCTACAATACCATGCGTAACACATAGCTGTTTCTCGCCCCTGTCCCATTTGTCGCCAATGTCTGTACGGTAGTACATGTCTCTAAACCTAACTTTTAAGGCGTTAGAGTATGCTTTTCGTTGGGCTTCTTGTACTCTAGCACCATGACCTAAAGCAATTAACTGCCTACCGCCTTTGGTGTAAGCTCGTATCGGGTCTACTGATTGTAGCTCTGCACTCATAAAGTCGATGTGTTCGTACCACTGGTCGTCTAACAAAATGGGAACTCCTTGCTCTACCTGCATAGGAAATGGGTATCCACCCCCTGCAATAACAACACCTACACCGCAGGCGTGCTTAAATTCAGGTTTAATCGGTTTCCCTATTGCCCATGAATGAAGTAGCTCACCCACATCCGACTTAATCATGGGCAACACAATTTCTGTCGTAGGATCACCAAAGCGAGCTGTGAATTCAATAAACCCCAGCTCACCTGTTTGCGTGTCCATTATGCAATTGATGTCTAATAAGCCTTGGTAACCAATGGCTTGTAGTTCGGGTCGGAGCTTCTCAAACAACTCCATCCCTTTACTAGATACACCTGCCAAAACTAAAGAACCCATTTCAGCAGTCATGGGTCCCATATCCCCGTTGTACGCTCGTTTGTGCTCAAAGACAGTGCATAGACCTACTGCATCGCAATTCTCACCAACTATTGAAGCCATGAAAGATACTTCAACACCGTACAATCTTTCCTGCAACATTACTTGCTTTGTTTTTCTTCTTTCTAATTCATGAATGGTGTCTTCCGGACTTTCACAAACCGTGACGTTTGTCCCACCTACCAGGCTGTCCCACTTCACCACAAAAGGCTTTTGTTGTTCTTGTACATGCTTGATGGCTTCGTCTACTGTGCCTACCTTAAAGGCTGGTGTCTTTATACCTACCCGCTCACATACTTCGCTTGCATAACCTCTATCTGCTTCTAACCGTACACCTGTTTTTGGTACTCCGTATACAGGAACGTATTCTCGAAAATAATCAACCATCTTGTTTTCAGAGGTATCGAGGGCAGTACCTACAACTAAATCTACTCCATCACCTGCGACAAGAAGACTCCGCACACTGTTCTTTAGCGTAAGGGCAGGGGGGACATCAAATGTCTCCCCCAAAAAACTACACGCACTATTTCCGGGCATAAAACTAACCTTGTGCCCTTCCATTACCAATCGTTTGCCTAACGAATATGCTCGCCCATCGTTTCCCAGAACTAATACGTGCATGTCCCCACTCTCCCTAGTGCACTTCTTCTACGTGCTCGTTCCCAAGCACTAACCCTTCTTCTGGTACTCGTAGGTCCTCAAGTACTGCCTGATCTCTTGGGTCTAACCGTCCGTATTTCTTGAACTGAAGAATACTGTTGTAGAAGCCTGGTCCATTCCCCGCAAACCTGCGGTCACCCCATGGACAAATTTGCTGATTACTTGCGTGCATCTTGTCGTATGCCCATGGTGGAATAGCAACTGAACCTCCCAACAAATCTTCTTCAGCTATGTCAATAATCTTCGGAATGATTTCATCCCACTTATCCAACTCGTCAACCTTAAACAACTGTTCTTCCGGAGAACCTACAGCAATCAAGTAGTAGAGGTTGATCCCCCAGTTCCAATCTTTGTACCTGTGTAAATCGGTGATAACGGTACGTACCACGTCCCCTAATGCGACTAACTTTTGATCGTTTGTTCGAGCACCTTTGTCACCACACATGTCTGCCAACCATTCAAAATGCTTCACATAATCAAACTCTTCGAGTTTTACAGCATTTGCCCACAGAGCGCAAGTATTTCTAAATCCTTCTGCTCCACCTTTTTCGAGTTCTTCCTCCATAGCAGACAAATAGGCTTCTAACGAAGGTTTCTTCAAGTCCATCTTCCCAGCCTTGAAGTACTCCCTCATCAGAGTTCGTCCATACCTCGTGTTCCACCACGTATGTCCGGAGCATACAGCAACCGCACCTTTTAACACATCTTCGGCTGTTTTCTTTTTCTCCGGAGTCTTAAACATTTCCGCAGTGTACTTCATTACGTCAGGATCAACGCTGTCCTCACCAGCACTAATCATTACTCTTCTCGACACATACCAATTACCCATGTTCCCCAGCAGAAGCAATGACCCGAAGTACAGGGCTTGTCGTTCTTTCTGCATGCGCATTGCTTTTATGAACGCACTCATTATTCCGGAACGATTCTTTTTCACGAATTCTTCGTAGTCGTTGACCGAAATACGTTCACGCCTGCTCGGTTCCTTAATCGCTTTCAATAAGTCGTCAATTCGTATCTGCTTCCCATCTGACTGCATTAACTTTTCCTCCTTAACATTTTGGTTATGGTTTAATTCTATCGTATAGTGGGGATTTTGTCAAATCCCGTAAAGCTGTCTACACCGTCATTCGCAAGACCCGGAATAGCTCTGCGTAGTTTAGACTTACTTCAAATCCCCTACGTTGTGCCCACATCCGAATAGTCTCGGGTGAAATAGCATGTCCGGCTTCCCTCACCTGTGACTTGTGGAGTTTTAACGCTTCCACCTTGTCATCTATTTCGTTTTCAATGTCTACATAAATAGCTCCCCCTTCAAGTTTCTTGTAAGACCACGATACAAACGGATACTCATACATAGCTACCATTCTTGGCGTGTACGCCGGAGAAGGTCGCAATGCCGCAAAACTAGCGTCAAACGTAACCTTGTGATCTTGATGAAACGATGGATACGGTAAAAGCACTGCTGTTGGGTTGAGGTTCTTTAGTACCATGTCAATACTAGAAACAATCTCTTTCATAGGGACAGTATCTAGCAACGATTCTTTATCACGGTACATAATGGAGTAATCAGTCACTCCTAAATACCCCAATGCTTCCCGTAACTCGTTTTCCCGTTCTTGAGCAGTAACTACCCGATCCAAGTGATAAAATTTCGTGTCTCCGGTAGCCATAACTAGAACGGTTACATTACCTCCGCTCCGTATTACCTTTTTCATCAAACCTCCGCAACCAATGACTTCATCATCACAGTGCGGAGAGATGACAAGCGTATTCTCAAACACTCCGTTTAACACGGGGAACACCTCCTTGTCGATCTCCCCACCTGTTTTTAAGCTAGCCGCAGATGGAATTCAATTAACGTGATTTCCCTACCTGGTTGGTTAGTATCAGCTTTGTTACAAAAACCCATCTGAATATCCAGCCGTCTCGCATTGGATGCAAGGTACGATTGAGCAACAATAATCCCTTTAACAGCTTGGTTCACTGCCGCATCTCCCATAGCAGTTAAAACTACCTTATCCACTTCGGCCATGTACTTAGCAATTGCTCCACCCAACTTTGTAGGATGCGTTGTACCCGATACTCTTAACTCTACTGGCGCGTTGTTTTTCATATCATTACCTCCATATCAACAATCGTTTTTACCTTCTTACTGTTAGCTCACTTTGGTTAGGTCTGCTCCTTTACAAGCGGGCTTAAATCCCAGCCATAACCAGATTCATACCTCACACGCTCTAATTCCAAAACATTTTCTTGAAACCACTCTATTGGAATACTTTTACGTCCCACTCCTTCGCAATACTTTACTGCTTCAAGATACTGGGTTGGAGTTACTGCAAAACACTTATTCAACCCTTTTGGAATGTCTTTCCGTGGAGCCTTCTTCGTGAAGCGGAAGTTTACCAGCACATAACTTTTCCCCGGTCCCACAAAGATAAAATCAAACTCACTTTTTCCATGGAACCGTCTTTCACTACTACCAACAGGAGCCGCAACAGGTAACTTCTTAACTAAAGGCTGTTTCTCAAATGCAATTAATGCTTCCAGTTGATGTGGCTTAACCTGATCTAACGGCAGTGTAGCCGAAGTCGTGCAACGCTTACACTCGATTGCTAAAGCCACAGGCTTCCTATACCAATCTGATAACCATTGCAAACTTCTACTAACTTCCGGCTCAAACAATCGGTCAGCCACTACATCCCCTCCCCTACACGTCTTAATCTATTATACGTAGTACAACCATTTCTCTCCTACTCCTGCTCATCTTCCTGTTCATCTTCTCCTATTCCGAACAGTTCCTCTAGGTCATGGGAGAGACTGGTCCCACCTTGACGATGCTTAATCTGCCTCGCCTTATCTTCTCGTCCAATTTGTGTGGGTTCTACCACCTCACGCCTAGACAATTCTCTCGACAAAGCTGTGTAGTACTTTCCGTAAGCAGACAGTAAAGCTTTTAGCAAAGTAAGTCGTGCACGGGCGTACTCCGTTTGTACACTTATTCTAGCGACTGTATCGTTTACTACCATTTCTGCACGCTTCATTTCTTCTGTGTACCCTTCTTTACCGGATAACTTTAGGTAAAGCAGTTTTCGATTGTAATCCAATTGTCGTGATAACGCCGAATATTCCACGTCAGCTTTTGCTACTTCAAACTGCGTGTACGCAATAATGGATGTCCACACACTCATCAACCTACCCAATTCGTCGAGAGACAACGCAGTCATGTCTTTTGGAAATTCGGCTTTCTCTAGTTCCTCTGCACTCCATTGCTTTGGAATCGGAAAAGCTCTATTCACAACAAAGCTCATGGATTTCTTAAACGAAGCCGACTGCTCTTCCATTTCTAGATCAGAAATAGACACCTCTTTTTTAGAAACATCCCGGTTAGAACCATCCTTTTTCACATCTAGACCTCCTAACTAAAACACTGTTTAACTGCTGGACATTTCTTTGCTCTTGGGGCTTGCGGTGAAGAACAAACTTCTAGGCGATCTGGTAGCCCACCTTCATTCTTATGCTTAATAGCTAACCGAATCAAATCCTTTTTCTGATCAAGAAACGATTTTTCAACTTTTTTCCCAGAAACGAATTCAACCATGGGAGAGACTTCTTTCGGAACAAGGAATTCTCGAAGCAATTGTCTATTCTTGTTCATGTACACAATAATTGCTCCGTCAAATGGTTTTCGAGCAAAAGCTATTTCTTTTGTTAAATCTACACCAGTTTCAACAGATACTTTTTCCAAGCGGTTGGCAAGCTCATTCCGGTTCCTATCCAAAACATCCACGTAAATCAAAGCCTGTTCTTTATGGTTGTCCAACGGTCCAACTAACGCATGGAAACCATCGTGATGAATAGACTTAAACTCGAATACGTATTTGCCCTCTTTCAAATCCAAAATTCCGTCTGTGCTTCCGCTAATCAACAGCTCTTTGTCTACTACAGGAAGTTCATTAAACGTCCATTTCGCCCCCGGCACATCATTGAAGCACTTACTCGGCTTGTATCCAAACCATTCACACCCACAACTGCATTTCCACGAGCCGAAAAGTACTCCAGCGTCTCCTAAATACTCGTGCATCAAGTCATGTAACTTGTGGCCCACATCAAAGACCATCTGCAATGTAGCAGATACCTTTCGGTTCGAGTACAACGACTTGTCTCGCTCACATAACACCCATTCCCTTGGGCAAAATTCCCCACTTATTTCGGAAGGGTGAAACACACCACGTTCTCGTTCTCTACTGTCCCGTAACCCTTTCAAAAGAGCTTGTTCTTCGATTACAGGCACAACATACCCACGTCTACTTGAAAGCTTCAACAATTCTTTAAGCACTACTTGTCTCCTTTCCAGTCATAATCAGACCGTTCTGCATAAGCATGCACTTTGTCCTTAGCTGATCGTACTAACCGCCACACATAACCTTGTGACAAAGATACCTTACTAGCTATTTCTACACACGTAAAACCTTCCAGCCAATACAGGAAACAACGTCTTTCATTCTCCGACATCTCTTTCTGTACAGCGAGTACGAGCTTTTCCAACTCTTTTCGTCTTTCTTGCTCTAAATAACGTTCTTCTGGTCCATCCTCTTTACACTCCAACACATTGTCGATACAAAATTCACCATCAAACCCATTGGAAGCCGCTACCATACCTAATTCCTCTAAAGATGCTACTTGACTATGCTTATTCTGTGTACGTAGGAACATTCTGACTTCATTATTCACAGCTGTACCCAAGTATGTTGAAAAGCTACCCTTGTCAGGATTGTAACTACCTCTTATACACTTCATCAAAGCCAAGTACCCTATGCTCTGGGCTTCTTCGTAATCAATTGCCCCTCTGCGCATCCAAGAGTAAGCTAGGTTAAATGCCAACTTGTAATACTCTTCAACTAATTCTTCAATGGCTTCTGGGTCTCCACGTTTAGCACGCACCCACTTACATCCTTGTGCACACAAGTTCAACCCTCCCTAGTAAAAAGTGCCTATACTATTTTCTGTATAAGCACTTTACCATTGTGCAAGGTACTCCCTCTGCTCTGGTCCGTTCAAAGCCTTAGTCAAGTGTGCACACACGGACTCTACACAGCCTCTACAACTACCTTCCGTGGAATCATCGGCTGTACTTTTCTAGCAATCGTTTCGGTATCTAAGTTCGTTCTTTCCAAATCCGCTTTCTTGAATTGCAGAACGACTTGGTGGCGTTGAATGTCTACGTTTTCTGGAACAAGGTTCGTTTCATAGACAATGTAATCTCTGATCTTTTGCCCCCAGTACCGCATTTCCATTTCTGCTCCCCCCTAGCCCTATTGAATTACTCTTCACTGCTAGTATAACATATAAGCTACTTTTGCTCAAGTAATTCATATAGTTCTAGAAGTCGGTCTAAAGGAATCATCGCCCATTGTCGTGACCCCAGCGACATTGCTTCAAAATCCAGTACAAGAACAGGCTCTTTTCCTGCTTCAAACGCTTCTTTTTCTAACTTCTCTAACCAAGAGACTTGTACTTTCATAGACCGTGCTGTAGTGCTTTTGTTTTCAATCATCCGTTCCAGCTTAGGGCCATGACGTAAATCACCCTTCAACCGCTTATTACCGCTTCCGGGGGTGGGTAACCCACCTGCTTTTCTTTGAAGCCTTTTCTCACTCCTTCGCCCAATCTCATAAGCAGAAGGTTTAACTTCATCAAACACTGTTGGTCTTGGCTTTTTGTACACTTACTACCCTCCACAACCTCCGTAGTACATTTTCTCCTACACCATTGCTCTCCTCATGGCATCTGCGTAACTCTCGTAAACGTAGACGTACGTTTTCTTTAACTGCTTGTACTGTGCTTCTGTAAGTTCTATTTCTTGTACCGTTCCGTCCGGCTGATTGTAACTGTCCATCGGTAAGAAATAATACGTTTTCTTTTCTTCCACATTTCTCGCCTTTAACACGTCTATTCACGACTCCCTTCTATAAGCTACAAATTTCTGTGTTTCTCATTCTTAACCTCTCTATTCATCCTCGGTTAGTTCCTCGATAAAGCTCGACATTACATGCTCTCTTAACGCTTTTTTCATTTCTTCGGTCTGGGGTTTATTGCAGGATTCCACTAATACACAATCATCTATTCTAGCAATTGTAGGGAATGGGTAACCGCATGGTATTAGCTCTCCGGTATCATAATTAATACCGCATACAACCCATTCTTCACCACTTGGTTTGTGAAATACAATATCGTTTGGTCTAATTTTCATCTCCCAGCACCTCCCTTTCTCTGCACGATACACATTGATCATATTGGACCCGCTCCGGAAACCACAATTCCTTGTTGCGCTCCAAGCATTCAAGGAATCCTATGGTGACAGCCGCAACATGGATGGCCTCGGTTCTCATGTTCTCGTAGCCACCCTTGTCAGACCCATTATCAAAAATCGTCTCGTTGATCGCCTCACAAAGCTCCCCATACTCTTCCCCCAGGATGCCTGTCCAATAATGGGGTGGGTGATTCTGCTCTCCCCACTTGGCATCCTGCCTCTTCCGCTCGAGCAAAACCGCATTTATCACTCGTCTCTGAATTTCACTCATTCCCTCACCCCCACCTAGAAGTTCCACTAGCCTATAGTCCAACATCCTACTTACCTTTTTCCCTACGCACACAACCTCCTACAAATCATCAAAGAAAATCGGGTATCGTTTCTTAAACTCCTCTAACAGAGGTATAGCTAACTCTCTCATCTGTGGATGTGCTGTTGGTGCACACCTCTTTACAAAGAAGTTCCTCCAAGACCACGGATTTGCCGCATAAGCAAGTCTCGTTGTTAGGCTCATGGGAAGTACTGCTCGTGCTTCCTCCGGCAGTAAACCTATGTTCAATAGCTCAAAGTAAGCCTGTTCTGCCTGTAAGCAAGAGTTATACCACACCTCGTACGCTTTTGTGCCACGCGCCAAATAACAGGGTTCAATCACACTGATTTCACTACCAAAACGTTCGTTACTGTAATTGCAGTACCTCGTAGATTCTTGGCATTTACTGCTGTGTCGATGTCTTACAATCTGGTTGGCAACACCACGATCACAAACAAACAATACTGAAATAGTTCCTGCAAACTCTATTGGCTCATTGTGCCCCAAACGTATAGCAGTCTGGATCCTTTTATTTCGATCCTTCGACTTCAACTGGTATGATTGTCCTAACGCTAGGTCTGCTTGCTCTAATAATTCTTCCCCAGTAATTTTCGATACTATTTCAAATCTCGCCTGTTCGATTCTCACAAAACAACCTCCTTGTACTAAAACACTACCGGGGCATGAAGCCCCGTCACTCTGCTTCATTAATGCATTCATTCTTTTAGATTTGGCTTACGCCTACCCGGGCCCAAAGGCCCGGGTTTCGGCCCTTGCCAAGGGCCTCGTCAGGGCGCAATGTACTCATGCAGGGCCTTCAAGATGAGCTCCCGCATGGTCAGGCCTTCATCAACCGCCTTGTACTTGGCGGCGATCCAAAGTTGCTCGGGGATGTCCGGGAGCAGATATGAGCCGACCGAATGGGTTTCCCGGAATATCTGACGCGCGATGGTTATCGCATCAGTCGGTTTCCCTGCCTCTCTATGACGTTCGATTTCCGCCGTCACATCGGGAAAGCAGTTGCGACATAATATCGCACGGCCAACCCCCGTTCCGTCTGTAATCAGTTTACCACAAGCATCGCAGAACATTTTTCTCTCTCCTTTCCTGTTTCGTTACTCTACTTTAGGTGCGACGGTAATAACTATGGAGTCCTCGCTGTACTCGTTGCAGCCACCTTGGTCATTGGGTATCACATTGTAGCCCCTAGCCTTAACGGCCTCGATAGCTTCAGCCACAGCCCGAGCCCTATCCTCGGGCAACTCCATCTCGAAGCTTTCCAGCAGGTCTGTGTAATTCACGTCAGCTTCGATAATGACAACTTCGATTTTCTTCACTGTAGTTTCTTTCTCTTCGCTAATCCAGAAGTTTGTATAATATCCTAGTTCGTAGTTACAGTTATAATATTCGTACCGGTTTACAATATCATCAAAGTTGTCTCCTGCTCTGTTATTTATAGGATAAGGCTTAATCCAGGGACTGGAATCAGTTGCTACAATGTTGGAAGGAGTTAGATAAATAATTCTACCTTCGTTAAAAAGCTTTCTGGCTACATTTTTCCGAACCCGTGTGTACTTCTTGGTAACAATAGTCCTCATTCGTTTACCTCCTCATACTCCTCATAGAAAAGGCAGTAGGAACCGTCAAACTCATGGTAACCTACATAGTACCTGCCTTTTGAAGGCAGGAGCTCATTCAAACAGTCATTGACTTCATTCTCCAAAACCAGAAGCGCGTCATGGATGGTTTCGTTTTTCTCCCAGTTGTAAGGATTCTCCAAGTCGTAACCTTCCGCTTGCTCGAACATTTCCAGAACCATACCTGGAATATAAGCTCCATTTCCACCGTGGAACAGAGTTATCACCTCTAAGATTCTGCGCTTTTCTCCACAGTCTTGCTCAATCCAGTCGGTATGGTTAATGTTTTCTTCGACAAACTTCTGAATCCGTTCCAGGTTGAATAGTTCTCTAAGTTTTTGTTTCATCAATTTACCTCCTTAGAGGGGTGCTAGCTGGCCGGGTTCTAGACCCGGCCTAGCTTATGCAACCCCTCCTTCTATCTCTCGCCTAGCTTTGGAAAGAAGGCGAGAAACTTGAGCTTGAGACACCCCGATAACTTCAGCCGATTCCTGTTGGGTATATCCTAGATAGGAGAGGAAGAAAACTATTCTGAGTCTAAAGTCTAAGTTGGAAAGAAGCAAAGTGGAAAGTATCCTGGCTTCTAAAAAATCGGCTTCTGTATCTGGGTCAGC
>JGI24713J26584_10000952_pt1 | contig 21579 bp, 13 predicted proteins | sample BioPla4DNA1_FD_26584 | JGI IMG/M metagenome (IMG submission 26584) | reverse complement strand
AATCTATTAATTCAACAACTGAAATTAGAAACAATATTCTTTCCATAATTAATGAAAAAACAGAGACTTATGAAAACAGTATATTAGATGGTTTTGATTTAGAAATAAATAATTTATCCTTGAGCGTGGCGGACAAAAAAATAATGGATAATTTTAACTATATATTTAAAAATGGTAACAAATATATGATTGTTGGAGAGTCTGGATGTGGAAAGAGTTCCTTATTTAAAGTTTTATTAAGATACTTTGAGGATTATGAAGGTGAAATAAAACTGGGAAATAAGGATATAAGATTATTAAACTATGAAGATTTGAATAAGCAAATTTCTTATATCTCACAGGAAATATACATTTTTTCTGATACCTAAGAAATAATATCGCTTTGTTTACGGAAGATTATTCTGATGAAGATATTTTATTAGCTATTGATAAAGCTGGATTAAAATCATTTTACGGAAATTTGGAAAATGGATTAGACACTATAATTGATAGAGATAATCTAACCATATCCGGTGGAGAAATACAAAGAATTGGCTTGGCAAGAGGTTTTTTATTTGACTCTAATATTTATCTTTTTGATGAAGCAACTTCTGCCTTAGATAAGGAGACAAGCATACTTATTGAAAAAAACATACTTGCTTTAGAAAATAAGATCGTTATTTCTATAGTACATAAAATTAATGAAGTCAGTGAAAACTATGATCATTTATTATTTATGGATAGAGGAAGAGTTAAGTATGCAGGAACATTTAAAGAGATGAAAACCATTGATGAAGTACGGGAACTGTTAGAAGCTTAGGAGGTAAGCATGAATAGTTTATTAAGGTATATCAAAAAGAGAAAAGATATTACAGTGATTTTTTTTAATTTTAGCCATAGTAACAGCCATAGTATCTTCTAAGTTATCGGTATATTTAGGATATTTCATTGATTTAGCAAGTGGAAGTATCAATATGAATTTAAATGATACTTTTTGATAAAGGCACAATAATATAATCAACTAGTGTTGCTGCTGACATGATTTATGGAGGGCAAATATGTTACGGCTTTGTTTATAACTCAATAAGTCTGTTATTATCAGCAGCTGTGGAGCAAATCCTTGATATCATTAGGATACACTTATAAATCACCTATTTTCTATTATGTTCGAGGGTACGAAAATAATGGCAGGTGGTTTATAAGTGTATTTTAATATAAAAATACGTTGGAGTGAAGTAGTACACCCCAACATAAATTATAGAACCGTTTTGATAAAGATCAAGGAAGTCTTTTATTATTAAAATCGATATGCTAGGTGCAGATGTTGGATTTTGACGAATTTTATGGTATAATAGTTATCATATTTGTGTTAAAAAATACAAAAAACGACAATTAGTGAATCGAATATATAATAAAAAATTATAGATTAGATATTAAATAAAGATCATACAAAATGGACTTACTCAGTCGCGGCTTATAGAAGCAATCGGAACTATAGGAAGCTTGTAAAAAGCATCTTATAGTCTATGGTTTAACTTATCTATGTGCAGATGAATTTAAGTCGTGATGTGATTTCTATTTGAAAGGATGGATAAATTATGTCAAAGGAAAATGCTATCCTTGATGAAGAAAAGCTATATGAGGATTTGACGGAACCATTTGACTTTGATGAGTTAGAAAGAAAACTTCAAGATCAATTGGAAGAGGAACTTGCAGATATGCAATTCCTAGCCGAAGAGAAAGAAAAAGTTGGAAGTCCGGATAACCTTGGTAATGTTATTATGGATGTTGTGTGGGAACAGTTTTTGAATCAAATTGCTGTTACTGCAGGTGAGGATTTTATCAAAGAAAATAATGGACTTCACCTTGACTTAAGGGATGAAGCTCATATTCAAACAGCAGAGAATTTTGCTAAAGGTAAAATTGCAACTCACAATTACATGAGTAGAGAGCAACTAGAACAAAATTATGATAGATACACTAATACTTCTCATAAAGAATTTCGAAAAAAATATGTAGATCCTGGTATGGATGCAACATTGAAAAGGGCTGGAGATTTAAAAAAAGAGGGTATAGATACTGTTAAAGATATTTATACTGGCAGACAAATTCCAACTGAAACCAAATTAGATAATGGCAAGAACAATCCTAAAGCAGCTCAAAGAGAGCATGTTAAGTCTTCTGCTGAGTTATATAGCGATCCATCACTTCAAATGGCTAACAGTAACCAAGAATTAGCTGACATTATTAACAATCCTGAAAATTTACAAGGATATACTACAGCAGAGCGAAACAATAGAAAAAGTGATAATTCAGCCAATGAAATGAGCAAACAGGATAAGAACAAACACTGGGAAAAGGCAAACAAAAGAGCCGAAGAGTTTGTTGAGCAAAAGAAAAAAGAGGGTGAAGAACGACTTAAGAAAGAAGGCCGTAAAACACAAAAAGAAGAAGCGTTCCGAATTGGTGGAAAGGCTCTACGAGCTGTTATTATGCAGTTTTTGGCTGAACTGGTTAAAGAGATTGTGGCTAAGTTAGTTAAGTGGTTTAAGTCTGCTAATAAAGCTTTGAAAACCTTGTTGGATAGTCTGAAAGAAGCTATTCATTCTTTTATCCATAAAATGAAAACACATTTGATTAATGCGGGAAATACCGTATTTTCTACTGTTGCTACTGCTATTATTGGTCCTATTTTTGGAACAATTAAAAAGGTTTGGATGATGCTGAAACAAGGATGGAAATCTCTTAAAGAGGCAGTAACATATATCAAGAGTCCAGAAAACAAGAGCAAACCAATTGGTAGATTGTTACTTGAAACAGGAAAAATTGTTATAGCCGGATTAACCGGTGTTGGAGCCTTAGTTCTCGGAGAGGTTATAGAAAAAGGGCTTATGACAATTCCAATCTTTGCGTTTGAGATTCCGCTACTTGGCAGTTTAGCTAACATTTTGGGGATTTTCTTTGGTGCCGTAGTTTCGGGTATAATCGGTGCCATAGCAATTAATCTCATTGAAAAGCAAATCGAAAATAGTATGAAGAGAGAAATTGTGAATGCTCAAATACAAAAAGGTAACGAGATACTAAATCTTCAACATCAAGTCCAAATGGTTAGCGAAACAAAGCTAGAACATACAAAATATATAGTTGCACATGATATACACAACCGCCATGTTGAGGCTGCTAATATGATGGCTGATTCTATAAAAAATATTAGAGCAAATTGTGCAATTGACGAAAGTGTTAAAAATACATTCGATGATATTGATAAACTATTTAATGAATGGAAGGACTAATGATATGAAAAAAGCTTTATACATAATGGGTGCAGGCCTTATTATTGGTAGTGCTGCAGCTATATACTTATTAAACAAAAAGAAGAAAGAATATAATATGGGTCATAAGTATAAAGATCTGGATAAAGAACAATCCATCAAAGTTGACGCTCCTTTGGTCAAGGTCGTGTCTAACCAGGAAGAACCTGTGTATGAAGAATTTAAAAGTTCAGCTATTGAGAATATGTATTACAGACATGAGAATGCTGCTACCATTATTAGAGATTCAGTTAAAGCAATACGTGAAAATGTGAAGGTATATGATAAGATCGATAACGAGATAGATGAAGTTTCTACCGAATTAGATAAAATGATTAGTGAGGATTAAAGATGAACGAATTGGTTATACAGCGTCATGATTTTGAAAACGCCAAGAAAGAAATAAAAAAGTTTTCAGAACAAACTACAACGGAATTAAACCTTAAAATGGTCGATAACTCCAAGGGAGTAGGCGAGTTTTTTGGGGATTTGCTTTTTGGTCGTGGTATCGGATTGAACCATAAGGTTACAGGCGAAGAACTGAATGAATTAACCTCACAAATCCAAACTCATTTACACAGTATAAATAATACCCAGATTAAATTAATCAAAGAGTTTGGACAGGTATATAGTGCACTAGAAGCTTTGGACAAGGATTATATTCAGGCGATTTTAGTTTCTATCAAGGCAACCGGAGAAACAAGCCAAAGTATTAAGGAAACGCAGGGGCAAATCAAAAAAATAGTTGAAAACCAAAGAAAGACACTTGAAGAACTGAAAAAATTTAAACATAAATTGGATAGTTATAGTCATCTTAGTGATATTGATAAAATATGGAGTGATAGTCAAAAATGGTTTAAGGAGATAAGCACTCTTTCTAAGTCTGTAGAGTGTGTTATTGAAAGCAGTAAAGAGAGTGCCCAGAAAGCTGACGCAGTAAAAGTTGCGTTAACAACAGCCGAAAAGAAAATCGAGACTTTGTCTATGCAGTCAAGTGATTTTATTGAAAAATTAGAAGGGTTGGACCGGGCAGATAAAATCTACTCAGGCAAATTAGATGAATTAGTGGAGACTGTTGGTAGGATTACTGAACGTATCGATTTAAATGTGGATGACATCAATAGTTTGAAGGATTATAAAGAAAAATTAAGCGGAATCTCCCATCTAGAAGAAGTTGATAGCATATGGAAAGAAGTTAAAGAACATACATCTCAGCTTACTGCAAGTGAAAAAAGGGATGAAGGACTTGCTATTGCAATTGAGAAAAATAAGGAAGAGGTAGATGAGAAAATTGCAGATACGGTGCAGACAACTAATGCTGCAGTTGAATCTTTGTCAAAAAGGATAAAGTATGCGTATTTAATTGCCGGGGGTTCTGCAGGACTGGCAATTATTGAGCTAATTCTACTTCTCATGAGGGTAATATGATGGACAAGTACGGTCAAGCATTAATAAATAATGCATCTAAAATGGATGCCCTTACAGATGCTTGTGGCGAGATAACTAAATTGGCAACTGCAATTGTGGAAGAAAATAGTAAAGCAGCTACTATTGCAATTCTTAAAAAAATTTCTGAAGCTATTGATAATAAGAAGTACAAAATTGAGGTTAAACGGGCTGCACAGGTTGTTAATTCCAGTTTGATTGAATTCTATGGTTATTCAACCATACAAGGCATTTGTAAGCCAACTGAGGAAGTAGACGATGATACAAGAACACTTCAAGACTTGTTGGATGAACTGAATGATCTAGTAGGCTTAGAAAAAGTAAAGAATAAAGTCCAAGATTTAATTGTGTATCAAAAGGTTCAGATGATGCGTAGGGAGAAAAATCTTCATTCCGCAAAAAGCACATTGCATCTTGCCTTTACTGGAAATCCCGGAACAGGAAAAACAACGGTAGCCAGAATTGTAGGAAGAATTTACAAGCAAATAGGATTACTTTCAAAAGGGCATTTTGTTGAAGTTTCGAGAACAGATTTAATTGCCGGATATCAAGGACAGACTGCACTCAAGGTGAAAAAAGTAATCGAAAAAGCTAAAGGCGGTGTTCTGTTTATCGATGAAGCCTACAGTATCACAGAAAATGATCATTCTGACTCTTATGGTAGAGAATGTTTGACAGAACTGACGAAGGCCTTGGAGGACTACAGAGAGGATCTGGTTGTGATTGTTGCAGGATACACGGAGCCTATGAATAAATTTTTCGAGTCCAATCCAGGGTTAAAATCTCGATTCAATACATTTATAGAATTTGATGACTATAGCCCATATGAACTGGATAAGATATTGATTTCTATATGTAAAAAAAATGATTATATTTTGGATAACGAAGCAAAAGAAAAAATCCATTTGTATTTCGAGCAGCAGACAGCATCGAAGGATAAAAATTTCGCAAATGGTAGGTTGGTTAGAAATCTGTATGATGATTTGGTTATGAATCATGCAAGACGAGTGATAAATGCCAGGAATCCAGGGAGTGAGGAACTATCTACTATTAAAGCTGAAGACTTTATATTTTAGGCTTGAAATCAATGGTTCCCATACTGTAGATACTTATAACACATGGATGTAAACCTTACAAATGCAATTGAAAATATGAGACTAGTATATGAATTAATGTGCATTGGCGTATCTTTTTTATTTGATACGTCAATTTTTTATTATTTTATTTAGTAATCTACTTTATAATATTAATAATCACTAATCTGAATCTACAAGACACCGTAGATAAATGTGCAACTAAGTTATAAATAGGAGGTTATATAAGTGAGAAAAAGATAACACTTTACGATGATTAAATAAACATTGAAATCAAATCAGGTATTGAAATAAGAATAGATGAGTAATGTTAAGAACACCCGTAGCTCTGAAGTGAGTTACGGGTGTTCTTTCAATGTCTATGCCAATGTAAAATTTTCTGATATTACTTAACATCTTTATATGATTTGATTACAGATAGAATTAGGACAATAGTTATAATTATATAAGAAAATGAAAAAACAAACTATCTTGATAATTCTAGGAGGAATTGAAAGTGTTTGAATTTTTAAAAAGAGATAATAGAAAACTTATAAATGTAAATGAACTGGATAACCTTATTGGTAAGATCGAATTAATAGATATAAGAGAAACTTATGAGTATAACAGTGGATCAATAAAGACAGCAAAAAATACACCTATGGGTTTTTGTGTAAATAAATAGTATAAATGATATCAGTGTGTAGGAATATGATGTAATATTGATTAGTAAAATAAATAGGTATATAATGGTATTAACTAATAAGACATTAATATTTATCTCACGTCATTTATTCGTTATTAGAATAATATAATCCAATTTAATTGAGCAATTCATTGAAAAAGTAAAACTAGCTATACCAGAATTACTATTTTTGAACAAAGTAGAAACTAGAAACACTATATCTCTATGCTTTATGATACGATGTGAATATGAATTGTGGAGATAGTTGAAATGTTAATATGCGTTGCTTGTGGCAACGGGTAGAAATAGATAAAATTGCAGTAACAACTTTAAGAAAGGAAGTTATTGCATTTTAGTCCTCTTCTGACTCTGAATGTAATAAGAGAAAAAGATGCTACTTTTTAAATGTTATTTCAAAAGAAAATCTACCTTATGTATTATTTTACTAATATTTATTGCAAATTATATGACCTTTATCGGAATTCGTTCACTTTTGTCGACATATCAAGGGTATTGTGAAATGAGCAGTTTGGTCCATGAAGGAACCTATATTGCCAATCTTAATCCGAAAAATGATTATAGCTTTGCCAATATTACAGAATCCGATGTTCAGCAAATCTTTAATTATTTGGACAGAAATTTTGATTTTGCATTATATATTGACGGAAATCTAATTACCTTGCCGGATTGTGATATAGAAGTATCAGTAAACTACCTTAATGAAGAATATTATAAATTATTCCCGCTTGAGTTAGAACAAGGGATAAAACTGAGTTTTGATTACAAGCTGAATGATGATGAAATACCTGTTTTGATAGGGACAGGCTTAAGTAAAACTTATCCTTTGGGCTCAACTATTTCTATTTCAGACCCTGCAATGGGAAGAAATATTACGCTTAAGGTCGTAGGAATCCTAAAGAAAAATGCCTTTCATTCAAATTATTACATGCCCAACTGGAAAAACTACTATAATTTCTCGATTTTTGTTCCTGTAAATCAGATCTTTATTGAAAATGCCAATGTTGATTTTCATATTAATTCCATCATGAATTTAATAGTTCTTCATACTACTGTAGAAAAAACAGAAACCTTAAGTGATATTCTTTTAGAAAATCTCGGGTTACAGTTTAAATTTTACAGTCAGCAAGAGAATTACGAGCACTTTGAGAATGATTATTTGAAGTCTATTATTATCCAATTTATTAGTGCTTTAGTATTGTATGCAATAACCATATGGATTGCTAATCGGAATATTTTAAAAGGGAATCGATTACTGCTGAATAATCTATCATCTAGTATTTCGGAAAATGTTAATAGTGTGAAGATAAGAAAATCTGGATATATATATTTAAAACTAATATTTCTATTAGGCCTGCTTGGGGTTTTTATCTTCACTGCCTATGAAAGATTTAGTTATTGGGTAAAGAAGGATACTCTTGTGGCAGCATATGGTTTCTTGGGACTTACTGATATAGATTGGGGATCTTGGTTAACAGTATTATTTATTGATATGCTAATCGGAGTACTTATCGTTGAAACTGCAAGTAAACATTTTCTAAATTTANTCTCAAAACAGGAATATTAATGTGGTTGGCTCAAGCAACAAAACCAAATATATTCGTGTTTATTATAGAAGGGAGTTTTTCTAGTGTTAAATGAAAATATAAAAGCAATCAGAAAATCAAAAGGACTTTCTCAGGAAGAACTTGCAGTCAAACTGAATGTGGTAAGGCAAACAATTTCTAAATGGGAGCAGGGATTATCGGTTCCGGATTCGGATTTGTTGATTTCTATGTCAGAGGTGCTCGAAACGCCAGTTAGTGTTTTGCTTGGAGAAAATATTGTGGAGCAGAAGGCTGATGAGTTAAAGGTTATTTCTGAAAAACTTGAGGTTATTAACCTACAATTAGCTCAAAGGAAGGAAATGAAAAGAAGACTAGTTCATTGGCTTTTTATTGTACTGTGTGCTGTAATAATAATAATTGCTGTAGCACTGATTGCTTCTAGTAGCCCTTACTTAGGATGGAACTATAGTGACCCAGAAACTGCAGTAGTAGGAGCAACTTATCATGCTTTTGAATGGTTGTTTTTCAGAATAGCAGCTATTATTCTAGTTGGTGGGATTGTAGGAATAATCTTGACAGGGAAGAAAAATTTATGACTTAAACCGTTATCAAAAAATTGTTACAAGCGCAGTGAAGTTATAATTATTAATAAACTTGGAAGGTCTGCAAAATAATAAAGGAGAGATTTGATGGTTTATTTGTGTGGAGATATACATGGAGTATTAGATGTACAAAAAATAGTTGATTTTTTTGAGGCGGAAGAAGAAAAGGTCCATCCTAATGAAGATAGGTTTCTTATTATATTAGGAGATACATCTATATGCTGGGATAATGGGAGTTATGACAAAAAGGTAAGAGCCATACTTTCTGAACTGCCGGTGTCGGCAGTGTTGTTTATAGATGGTAATCATGAGAATTTTGATATATTGGAGGAATTTCCATTAGTGGAATGGAACGGCGGTTTGGTTCATGAGATAGACTCAGGTATAATTCACTTAATAAGAGGCCAGGTATATGTAGTCTGAAAAGAAAGCAGAACTGGCACATTGTAAAGAAGGATGAGAAAAAGCTTATCACATCACTTGGAACTGTCAGCTTTGAAAAGACCTTATTGGATTAATAAAGGAGCACAAGAAGAAAACAAGGAGAAAACAAGGAGATTTGTTGGAAGGCGTATTGTAGACCCTGCAACAGCAACTATGAAGTTAAGTGTTTATGATGTATCTGGGATAACTGTTATACCAGACTCGACAAATTCAATAATTGTAACGGAACCGGAGGATGTACCGGATCAACCATGGGACTATAGAAAGGCGAATTCTGAAAGATACGGCAGTAAATTCATAACTGAGGTGGTAAATCTTGGAGCAAGTCAATCGGTTGGAGCAAGTAAGAGAGGTAATAGGAACATTATTCCCATAACCGGCGGTACGGTGACTGGAAGTATAACAGCAAAAATTATAGCGGCAGGTGCTGATTATCAGAATCTATCTTCTCCTATGACGATTGATGCCAGATATCTTTGGGAAACTAATGACGGAGAAATTATTATTGTTAGAAACGGCGGTCAATTTGGTTCTCTTGTACCTACATTTGAAGTAAATGTAAACAGTAAATATTCATACCTGAACCAAAAGTTATATTTAAGTTCAAATCCGACTATGGGGGCAGGTAATTTTACTATTACATTTTATGAAAGTACAAAGTGATAAGGATTTTGATAATAGGACATGATAAATACATTAAAACAAGGAAAAATAGTAAATATATAAAGATAAATGATAGAATAGAACATATAATGACTAAAGCAGGCAACTATTTACAAACTATATTGTATAAATATGTAAGTTGTAGTATAATATAGGTATTAGAATTAAACTCCCCAGGTTACGGTTATATTTACCTAATATTGTGGCTAGAAGGTCAAAAATATAAAAGGAGGAAAAAGGATATGAAGCAAAAAAAATTTATGAGTGTATTGGACAGGAAAATAGTACATCTCTTGTTAATTGTAGCAATCATACTTGCACAGCCGTTTATATTTGCACGGCCAATCGGTGTAAGGGCAGCTGAAACGCTTCCAGCTACACCACCATCTGGATATGACAGAGTGAATTACGGCAACCCACAGGGTCAGGTCAGTTATATTACTTATTACTCCACAGCTACAAACAGCCAGCGAAGAGCGAGAATTTATTTGCCTCCCGGATATTCAACAAATGAAAAGTATAGCGTCATGTATTTATTACACGGTATTGGTGGTAATGAGGACGAATGGTATAATAACGGTGCACCAAATGTAATCCTTGATAATCTTATTGCTGCCGGAAAAATTGACCCCTTTATCCTTGTACTTCCCAATGGAAATGCATCCGGTAACGGAGTAGCAGACGGATGGGAGAATTTCACAAAAGATTTAATTAATAGTCTTATTCCCTATGTTGAATCTAACTATTCTGTTAAAACTGACAGCCAACATCGTGCCCTTGCCGGTCTTTCAATGGGAGGCGGACAAACCTTTAACATTGGACTGACCAATTTGGACATATTCCCATATATAGGAGCATTTTCTGCAGCACCGAATACATATTCAACATCTAGATTGTTTCCTGATAACGGTGCAGCTGCAAAAAGTAAATTAAAATTATTATTTATTTCATGCGGAACTAACGACAATCTAATAAGTTTTGGAGCAGGAGTTCACAACTTCTGTAATTCCCAAGGTATTCCCCATCACTATTGGCTTATCCAGGGAGGGGGACACGATTGGAATGTATGGAAGCAAAGTTTCTGGAATTTTGCACAAATGGCTTGTGCAGCAGGATTTACTGACAATAAATCACAAGAACCCTCAAAACCTTTATCAGCCTTTGAAAAGATTGAAGCAGAGAAATTCAGTAGCCAGTCCGGAATTGAAACGGAAGCCTGCACAGATACAGGGGGCGGATATAATATAGGCTATATCCATAATGGGGATTATGCAGTTTACAAAGATATAGATTTCGATACCGGTGCTGCAAGCTTTAAGGCCAGAGTAGCAAGTGACACAAGTGGTGGTACTATTGAGCTTAGGTTAGATAGTCCTACCGGTAAGCTAATCGGAAGTGTTTCCGTTCCCGGAACCGGAGGTTGGCAAAACTGGAGGGATGTAACATGCAGTGTCAACGGTGCTACCGGTAAACATGATTTATATTTGGTATTTACAGGAGGCAGTGGTTATTTATTTAATATAAACTATTTTATATTCAGCAAATCATCTTCTGAAACCGGAGGAGGTAATAATGGAGGCGGAAACGTATCAAATCCGAATCCAAATCCTAATCCAACATGGTATGTAGATGAAAGAGTTATCCGCCATGGTGAATGTAGACCGTATGATTATTATGGGGCAAAAGATCCTACCATTGTCTATTATGGTGGTAAATATCATGTTTTTTACACAGGAGCCAATCAAAGTGGTGGATGGCAGATGCTTTATACATCTGCAACAACACTTGATGGATTAAAAAATGCCCCTCGAACATATATGAGCAAAATAGGGGAAGCATATTTTTGTGCTCCGGAAGTGTTCTATTTCGAACCTCATGGGCTATGGTACCTGGTATATCAGGATGGTACTTATGGGGCTGCATATGCTACAACAAGCAATATCTCTGATCCTAACTCCTGGTCAGGACCGAAATCTTTTGGTATATCAGGTAATATGGGCTGGGATTACTATATCATATGTGACGATAAATATGCTTATATGTATAATTCCCCAGATGATGGCTCAGGTAAGGTGTATTTGCGTAAGACAACATTGGATAAATTCCCCCATGGATGGAGTGCTCCTGAGGTCGCTCTAAATGATACCTTCGAAGGTGCAGAAGTATACAAATCCCTGGCAGATGGAAAGTATTATCTGTTAGTTGAAGACATGAAAGATGGAAGATATTACGAATTATGGACATCGTCAAGCGCAGGAGGACCATGGAAACAGGTTGCAGAAAAATGGGCATGGCGAGGTAATCTGAAATACAATGCAGATAAGTGGACTACCCATGTTTCCCATGGGGAACTTATTCGTGCAGGATATAATCAAAAATTAGAAATCAATGATATTAATAAAGTTGAATTTCTTATTCAAGGAACAACAGACATATCAGGTCCCTATCAGCAGATTAACTGGGATATTGGAATTATCAGAAATTATGACAAAGACAAACAAGAAACACCTAAATCAGCATTTTCAAAGATTGAGGCGGAAAACTATGATAGTCAGTCCGGAATTGAAACGGAAGCCTGCACAGATACAGGTGGCGGAAATAATATAGGCTATATTGAAAATAGGGATTATGTGGTTTACAAAGATATAGATTTCGATTACGGTGCTGCAAGCTTTAAGGCCAGAGTTGCAAGTGAAACTAATGGTGGTACCATTGAGCTTAGATTAGATAGTCCTACCGGTAAGCTAATTGGTAATGTTTCAGTTCCCGGAACCGGAGGTTGGCAAAACTGGAGAGATGTAACATGCAGTGTCAGCGGTGCTACCGGTAAACATGACTTATATTTAGTATTTACAGGAGGCAGTGGTTATTTATTTAACGTGAATTATTTCACATTCAGTAAATCCTCTCCTGTAGCCTTAAGAGAACTAAGCGGAGCCGGAAGTGGTAATAATTCATTAGTCTATTCTTTAATGAATATGTATTTTCTTAATGCCATGAAATATTTCTGGTAGTTTTAAAGATTTGAGTTCGGATAAAGATATTGATGTACTTAATCTTTCCGCTCTAAAGAAATGATTATTAAAAATAGTAATCTTTGAGCCCTTCATATGTAGCATATGAAGATGTATATTAGAGTCAACTTATTATTGCAATAAGTTGACTCTCTATTTTTGTAGGCATATCTTCATTAAGTTTACAAATAAAATGAAACTGGCAAAGCTTGTGCAGCTTAAATTGTTGCTTAAAAAAATTATAATGGAAGAAAATACTATATGTTAATTTATTGACAATGATTAAATTCAATGATAGTATAGTGCAGCAAATTCTCATTAAAATTATCATTTATTAACTAGGAGGAAGAAAAATTTGAGCTTTAAAAAACAAAAAATGTTAATCATAACATTGGCAATCATGATGATTTTTTCATTTATTGGATGCAGTAAAAAAGAACAATCTGTGAAAGATCCATCAGCATTATTCAAGGCTGGTACTTACACAACTGAAGTAGATGGATATGTAGGCAAGATTAAGGCAGAAATCACATTTACAGATAATGAAATAGCAGAAATAAAGATACTAGAAAACTCAGAGACAAATGGAATTGGAAGCATTGCTATTGAACAACTTCCTGCCGATATTGTAAAATATCAATCCTTAGGTGTTGACTCTATAAGTGGAGCTACAATAACTTCTAAGGCAATAATCGAAGCTGTTTCTAAAGCAGTAGAAGAAGCCGGTGGGGATGTAAAATCCCTAAAAGAAGTTGCCATAAAAAAGACCGAAGGTGAAGCTATAATAAAGGAAACTGATGTAGTAGTAGTTGGAGGCGGTGGAGCAGGCCTTGCAGCTGCAGTTGCAGCAGCTGATAATGGTGCTAAAGTAATTTTAGTTGAAAAAACTGCTGCTTTGGGTGGAAATACTGTTAGAGCTGGAGGACCGTATAACGCTGTTGATCCAGAAAGACAAGCAAAAGTACAACCTGCTGATGAAGCAAGTATGAAAAAGGCATGGGAATTAACAAAAGAAGAACCCAAAAATGAGCGCCATGCTGAATTAATGAAAGAATTAAAAGCTGATTTGGAAGCTTATGAAAAAGGATCAATAGATAGTTTATTCGATTCCCTTGCACTTCATAAATTACAAACTTATGCCGGTGGTGATTATGCCGGAAAGTTAGAGTTTGTTGAAAAATTAGTTGATGAATCTTTAGTAACCAGCCAATGGATGGCAGGTAATGGAGTACAATGGACAGATGAAATCACAACAGTACCAGGTGGATTATGGCCAAGAGCTCACTTGCCAATTAATTCTGCCGGATACGATTATATCAAAGCTAATGAAGATACAGCTAGAAAGCTAGGAGTTGAAATTTTACTAAATTCTCCGGCTACGGAATTGATAATAGAAAATGGAACTGTAGTTGGAATCAAAGGTGAATCTAACGGCCAAGAGATGGAGATTAGAGCTAAAGTAGTAATACTTGCTACAGGTGGATTTGCTGCAAACGTAGAAATGAGACAAGAATATGTGCCTTCATTGACTGAAAATTTACCTACAACAAACAGTCCGGCTATAGTAGGTGATGGTATAAAGATGGCGGAAGCTGCTGGGGCTAATCTTATTGGTATGGAATACATCCAATCTCTACCACTTGGAAATCCTAAAGACGGCTCTCTAAATGGCTGGATTGGCGGAGCAGGTGTAGAATATTATTATCAGGTAAATCAAGAAGGTAAGAGATTTATGGCAGAGGATGGACGTAGAGATACAATGACAAATGCTCTACTGGCTCAAACAAATGCCATGTCCTATGTAATTTCTTGTGCAAACAACGAAGTTGATCTTAATGAATCAGGCCTAAATATATGGGGCGATGACGTAGAAAAATTAGTAGAAGATGGTGTGGTCTTTAGAGCTGACACTATTGAAGAATTAGCAGAGCAAATAGGAATTGATCCTCAAGTTCTTAAAGAAACCCATGATACATTTAATAGTTATGTAGAAGCAGGATATGATGCTGATTTTGGACGTACACTTTTTGGAAAACCTATAGATAAAGCACCGTTCTATGCTTCACCACGTGTTCCGACAGTACATCATACTATGGGTGGTCTTGAAATTGACTTAGAAACTCATGTATTGGATAATAACGGTGAGAGAATACCTGGCCTTTTAGCAGCAGGTGAGGTAACAGGAGGAATCCACGGAACTAATCGTTTAGGTGGTAATGCACTTGTAGATATTCATGTATTTGGAAAAACTGCAGGAGAAGAAGCTGCTAGAATTGTAAAAGAAGCAAATTAAGGAAGTATTATATATTATTCGAATTCTATTGTTTACTCCTTTGGGTGTGCAAAATATATAAAGGACAGGATTACTGTAATTATTAATGACAGTAATCCTGTCTTTTTGTCATTATACTCTATTTGACTTCTTCCCCCTTCCATCAAGCAGGTTTATTCCTACACCATCCATGTGAAACTGTGAAAAATATGCCTTATTCTATAAAATAGAAAGATAATAATGTAAAATAGACGGCTATTTGCAAAAAAACACCGGTAATATGTTGATAGACTTTAATTGAATTACTTATAGGACATATGGTAGTATAAAACTGTAAATGTAAATTAATTACAGCGACTTAAAAATTTTCAAAAAGGAGATGCTTCTATGAAGAAAAGTATGTTCTTAAAGCGATTCATTTCTATGTTGGCTGTCATTTCTATGGTGTTGCTTGATCTGACAGGAACAGGTACTCAGGTTGCAAGTGCAGCAACAAAAAATGATCCCGTCTTTAAAGAGGCAATGTACAGAAATATTTTGGTAGGGAAATCTTATGATTTCAATATCAAAAATAAGCCAAAGAAAGCATCCTACCAATGGAAAAGCAGCAACAAGAAAGTTGCAACAGTTAATAATAAGGGGCTTGTAAAAGCAGTTGCTCCCGGTAGTACAACCATTAGCTGTAAGATTAAAACAGGGAAAAAAACCATAACACTTAAGGCAAAAGTATATGTAAAGAAGCCTTCTAAGAACCCGGCTACAAAGGTAGCTATTAATAATAAGATACAGTCCATGGCTGTAGGTGAAAAAATTGACTTAAATTGTACTTATACGCCTGCAAAAGCATCTGACTTTGTAAACTGGACCTCAAGCGATACTACCATAGCCAAAGTGGATGCCAATGGAGTTGTAACTGCATTAAAAAAAGGTACCGTAACAATTAAAGCTACCACACTTAATAAATCTCGTACAGATAAAGTAAAAATAAAGGTGTCACCGGAAGTTACGGTATCCAATCAAGAACGACTTAATCAGGTTCTAAAAGCAGGCAAAGCCAGTACAATTATTATTAGCTCCAATAAAAAGATTGAATTAACAATTCCAAAAGGTAACTATAAGGGTAAAGATTTGATTGTTAATGCACCAAAGGCAATAATACATAATAATGGAGTATTTAAAACCATAACAATACGTGATTTAAAACAAGGTTGGAAGGAATATGCTAAAGGTAATACACTACATGTGGCTACATCAAGTAAAATAACAGTTGAAAAGAAAGCAGATTGTGGGATTGTTGTAGATAAAAGTAAAATCAATCTGGATCTTACCATAAACGGAAAAGCAAAAATTGACGCTATACAACCATGTGATATTAAATTCAATGGAACAGCAAAAGAACTTCCTACATTGAATATTGAAACCCCAGGTGTTAAAATTAATACAAATATTGCCCTTAATATAAATGCTTCCTATCAAGCAGTACTCAGAATAGAAAAGGAGGCAGCTGCAAAATCAAAGATAACTGCAGTGGATACTAATGCAATACCGAAAGTAGAAGGCAAATACAGGGTTAATGTAGAAGTTAACGGTAAGGTTTATAGTGTTGGTGCTGATACACCTACGCCTACACCTACACCAAAGCAACCGACACCAACGCCAAAACCATCGAAACCTACACCAAAACCACCAAAACCCACACCACCTGTAGATGAGAAAATAAAAGTAGATGATAAGGGATTTACAGCTGAAGGTAGAATCGTAGCTTATTTTGGAACTCCTAAGATTGACGGTGAAATTGATGAGGTTTGGAATAAAGCCCCCTTGATTAAGCCGCCCTATACAAGTAATGCATCAGTAGAAGCAAGTGCAACATTTAAGCTATTATGGGATGATTATGCACTATATATCCTTGCCCAGGTGAAGGATCCCAACATGACACTGGCACCATATCAAGAATATGAAAAAGACTCCATTGAGATATTCCTTGATGAAAATAATGATAAGACATCATCATATGGTTCTGATGATTTACAGTTCAGAGTAAATTACGCCAATGAACAGTCATTGGGGAGTGGCGATCTTAGCAGATTCTATACTGCAACTAAGATAGGTGATGGATACTACATTATAGAAGCAAGAATTGAATTACAAAAAATTGCTGCAAACAATAAGATTTACGGTATAGAATTACAGGTAAATGACGGTATTGGAACAAGTAGAGCAGGTACTATTAATGTATTTGATACAACAGACAGTGCATGGAGCAACCCAACTGTATTTGGAGAAGTGATTCTAACCGGTAAAAAATCCGAAGATAAGCCCGGACTTAATCTTTATAAGTTACTTAAGTTAATCGATACTGCCGAGAAGATGGAAGTTACAGCTGTATTATTTAAGGCAAACTTAAAGGCAGCAAAAGATGTAGCCGCAAAAGATAAATTAACTCAGGAGGAAATTGATATGGCTTATGATTCTTTAAATAGTGTAATTGCATTTGAAAATGCAGTTACAAAAGCAGCAAACATGGACTTATCCCTATATCAGGCTGAGGGGGTAGCTGCTGTAAGGAAAGCAATTGAAGAAGCTGAAAAACTTCTAGGTAAGACAGAGGTAAGGGTTAATGAGATGAATGAAGCAATGGCTGCATTAGATAAAGCAATTGCACAGTTAAAAGTAACCGGCTTTGACAAAGACGGTAACATGGTTGCTAAGTACGGTTCACCTGTGATAGATGGTGAAATCGATAAGGTATGGGATGAAGTTGATTTTGTTCCGGCCACTCCATCAGGTTCAGGCTCTACAGATACCAGTGCTAAATTTAAAGTATTATGGGATGATAAGGCCCTCTATGTTTTGGCAGATGTTACTGATAATGCACTGGATACATCATCAGGTATCGTATATAACAGAGATTGTGTTGAAATCTTCCTGGATGAAGGGAATAATGCCAAAGAAAATATCTTTGATCTTGACGATACCCATTACAGAATCAGCTGTGATAATAGGCTTTCTGCAGATCGCGGTAGTTTGGACCGGTTATATACTGCAGTATCTGAGAAGAAAGATTCTGAAGGAAAGGTAACCGGTTATATTGTAGAAGCCAGAATCGCTCTTCAAAACCCAGCAAAGGGCAACAATATCTATGGTTTTGAGTTGCAGTTAAACGATGCTAAGAATGGCAACAGAACTGGTACCTTAAATGTGTTTGATAAAACAAGCACTGCTTATTTAAGTCCGACAAAATTCGGTAAACTTGTTCTTTGTGAAAAAGATGCCGCAGATGTAATGGGCTTCAATAAATATGATTTGTTGAAACTGGTAAATATCGCAAATGATATTGAATTAGCCCGCTATACCGATGATACAGCAGCAAGGGTAAGAGAACTGCTTGCCAAAGCGGATGCAACCATTGCTACAGGTGACCAAGCACAAGTTGACGCTTTGTATGATTCTTTAGATCAAGCAATCAGGGCCCTTGTTCATAAAGACATTAAAGACATAGATCCGGAATTAGCAAGAATTAAAGAGTTCAGAAGAATTCCTGCAGAGTATCTTACTGCAGAACCTTATGATGAAAAAGCAAAGGGAACTGTTGTAAGAGAATATTATGATACATATGAGTATAGTGACGATGGTGTAGCTGGTAATGCAATACAAAAAGATATGCTTGTATATCTTCCGGCAGGTTATAATGCTGAAGATAAAAATACAAGATATAATGTCTTATACTTAATCCATGGTACCGCAGAAGATCAAAATACAGTATTTGGCGATGATGATCCTAATGTAACTACTGTAATGAAGAAAGTCCTTGATATGATGATTGCCAATGGTGAACTTGATCCAATGATTATTGTTACCCCTTACTATAGAGGTATGGAATCAGGAAGATTACAATATGAATTAATCAATGAGATAATGCCTTTTATAGCTACAAAATATAATACTTATGCTGCTTCAGGTTCTAAGGATGATCTAAAAGCTGCAAGAAGTCATCATGCAGTTGGAGGTTTTTCTCAAGGAGCAGGTTGTACATTTACCCTTATGAGGAATCGCTTTGATTACTTTAAGTATTATATTCCCTTAAGCGGTGGTCCGGGAAATAATGATTTTACAAGTGCGGTAAAAGGTTATAATTTGACCGATTACTATGTATTTGCAGCTACCGGTACGGATGATATAGCATATAGCGGCATGGTAAATGCAATTCCTGATATGGCGAATTATAAAGATAGTGAAGGCAATCCGATTTTTATCTACAATGCAGATTTATCACAAGGTAACTTATACTTACTCTTGTTAGAAGACGGTACCCATACATGGCAATGTGTAAATCAGTATTTATATAATATTTTACCGGATTTATTCTTTGCTGAAAAAGAAACACCTAATCNTGATTCGGATATAGTAACTGATGAGAAGGGATTTACGGCAGATGGGAAGATAGTTGCTAAATACGGAACACCTAAGATTGACGGTGAAATTGACGAGGTTTGGAATAATGCAATTGAAATTAAGCCTCCTCATACAAACAATGCAGCAGTAGAAGCAAGTGCAACATTTAAGGTGTTATGGGATGATAATGCACTTTATGTTCTTGCCCATGTGAAAGATCCTAACATGACAGATGCACCCAGTCAATTACATGAGCAAGATTCCATCGAAATATTCCTAGATGAGAATAATGATAAGGCANCCAGGTATGGATCCGATGATTTACAGTTCAGAGTTAATTACAAAAATGTTCAGTCAGTGGGCAGTGGTGATATTAGCCGTTTCTATACAGCTACTAAGATAGGTGATAATGAATATATTGTTGAAGCCAGAGTTGAATTACAGAATCTTGCTTACAATAATAAAATACTTGGCATAGAACTACAGGTAAATGACGGCATTGGATCTAGTAGAGCAGGAACCATTACTTTGTTTGATACAACTGATAGTGCATGGATGAACCCGGCCGTATTTGGTGAAATTGTGCTTACCGGTAAAAAGCCCGGAGATGCTCCAGGACTAAATCCATATAAGTTAATGACTTTAGTGGAAACTGCTAAGAAGATGGATGTAACCGGATTTACTAAGGGTGTGGAAGCTTTCACAACAAGACTTAATACTGCAAATACAGCAATTGGTACTGCAACAACACAGGCTGAACTAGATGGGGCATATAATGNTTTGAATGATGTAATAACCTTAATGGGTGCCATTCAAAAATATGCCGGTTTGAACTTAGATTACTTCAACAATGGGGAAAAGATTAAGAATGCAATAGCTGCTGCAGAAGATATTCTTGCTAAAACCGAGGCAACAACTGAGGAAATAATGCAGGCAAGAGACGCATTAGATGAAGCAATCAAAGATATTGGAAGCTATAGCTTAAAAGATGTATATGCAGATAAATTCTATATAGGGGCAGCAGTTCATTTAAACGGTTTAGGCGACGAGAAATATACCCAGAATTTATTGTCCCAATACAATAGTATCACTGTGGAAAATGATATGAAGCCGGAGGTACTATTAGATCAAGCGGCATCAAAAGCTGCAGGGGCTGTTAAATGTGACTTTACGAAAATGGATCAATATTGTGACTTTGCCGTAGAGCATGGTTTAAAGATGAGGGGACACACCTTCGTATGGCATAGCCAGACGCCGTCTTGGTTCTTTAAAGAAGGATTTGATGATAATGGTGCATATGTAGATGCATCTACTATGGATATTCGACTTCAGCAGTTTATAGATGAGGTATTTGAACATATTAAAGAAAAATATCCGGGTCTCTTCTATGCTTACGACATCTGTAACGAAGTAGTATCTTCCATGAGTTTGGAATCATCCCATTGGAAAAATGTTTATGGAGACTACTCATTTGTTACAAAGGCATTTGAACTGGCAAGAAAAGCTTCAGAAGGTACTGGTATAAAGCTATATTACAATGACTATAACGAATATGATCCAGGAAAAGCGGAACAGATTATTGAATTATTAGCAGATGCAAAAGCAGCAGGTAATGTTGACGGCATCGGTATGCAGAGCCATGTAAATATTTATTATCCATCGATTGATCAATACAGAGAAACCATTGATAAATTTGTGGCAGCAGGTTACGATGTTCAGATTACGGAACTTGATATTGCCACAGCAATTAATGGCAACGGACCGGCACCGGATGCAGCTATGGCTGCTAAACAGGCACAGATTTATAAAGAATTGTTCCAATGTTATATAGATTATAAAGATAAGATCTCATCTGTAACATTATGGGGTATCAATGATCAGCATTCATGGCGGGGATCACAAGATCCATTGATCTTTGATAGAGAATACAAAGAAAAAGATTCATATTGGAATATTATTTCTGTTGGTTTGGCGGCAGAAAAATAGAAAAACTAAGTTTTGAAAAACTGATGATTGGGTAATAATGAAATAAAAAACATAGTGCCCATAAGCTGTAGTATTAAGTTATAATAACAGCTTTGGATAACACAAAACCCAGGCTTTATAAAGCCTGGGTTTTGTGACTTTTAT
>JGI24713J26584_10000951_pt1 | contig 21584 bp, 20 predicted proteins | sample BioPla4DNA1_FD_26584 | JGI IMG/M metagenome (IMG submission 26584) | reverse complement strand
ACTACATTTCAACACGAGCAAACTTTGTAACTACGTGAGCAAACTTATTTGTAACTGGACATTATCAAAAAGATTACAATCCCCACAGACTATACGTTTGTGGGGATTATTTTTATCCACAAAATATTTAAGAGAAGCATTAGCCGGATAGAACCAATTTAGTAACATTTGAATATTTTAAAATCTTTTTAAATAAAAACCAATTTAAAATACAAGTTTTGACAATTTGCACATATTATGTTATGTAGAATTATCTTATATAATTACCTTTTTAAGGAGGGTATAGTAGTGAAATCAAAATTTAAAATATTATGTATATTAATAACTGTATTTTCAATGAAAACATCAACTTTAATTTATGACCAACCAACTACAAATTTTAAGGACTTATTTGATCAAGTTGATGGAATTGATGGAGCAGAGGCTGAAGCACTCTCTTATAGCTTGGGTAATGAATTTATAAAAAGTCCCCAAGATTTTATAGAATCGGCATCAAGATTGACTGATAATAAGCTAGGTAAAGTTTGCTCACTTTTAGTGAGTTATTTTATATACGATGATTTTGAAGGATTTATAAGTATCGTAGATGACCTTGAAGATGATTCCGATTTATCAGAAGATTGTAGAACTGTCCTAGAATGTATTAATATTACTATTAATACATTGCAAAATAATAAGACTGTTAGTTTAGATGATGATATAACATTTTCAGGCTCAACATTTGAAGCGGCACCCTTTGATCAAAGTACTATCATGGGATTTATAGAAAACAACTTAAAATCAAACAGATATGAAGATGAACTATTTAACCATACTATAGCAACAGTATTTGAATCGGATTCTGAAGCATTTGTAAAGATGATATCTGATTTGGATAATGATGAAATATCATCTATTGCCAAAAGTATTGCCTTAGGTTATTACAAAAATAATAGTTCATTTACCCCAAAAAGTGAAAAAGAAATTCTAGTCTTAATACAAGAGAATAAGAGATACTAAATCAAATTTTGAGTGAAATTAATAATGTCAAATCACAAAATTTAGAATAAAGAACGGATAATATATCATCTAAACCAACCATTGGAACTATGACAAATAGTAATGTTAATATTTTAATAAATTTGAATGCTATTTATTATTATTTATTTGCTAATAACATCAAGACATTAACTTATGTATGTTGCTCATTTACCCTTTCATACCTTGGCAACAGATACAAAATATGCTATTGTTAATACATGGAATCATTTATAAACATAAAACAATAGAATGAGCAAATATACATAAGGAACCGATGATGAATAAAAATTATGTAAAGGTGAGTAAAAATAGTATATTGCAGTATAGAGAAGATTATGATGTGTTGGTATGTTCCTTAAGATCCTCTCGAATTAAAGCCAAGCAACTGGCTATTTTGGAATTATTTCTTGTTTTATCACAAATCGGCTGTTTATTTATTATAAACGGTCCTTTAGGTGATATTAAAGGAATAATTTCTTTTTTTATAAATAAAAAGAAGAGGAACTTATTACATAGCTTATTAAAAAATGTAGGATACTGTGATAAGTTTTATATACTTGATTTTGACAACCCAGATGCAAACAGTACACCTGAGCTTGTAAGTGTTAATAAATTAATGTGGAAAGGTATACCTTTTTCTGTACATAAATACTACGAACAAGATAGGGCCATTTACAAAAAGCATTCTTCCCACAACAGAGATTTTTTTATCTATGGAAATGATGGGCTTATTAAAAAGGTAAAAGGATATAGAGGAGACGGAAGCGACACAGGTCGCAGGGCCTTACCGGTAGAGGATTCAAGGTTAATGGTTAATCTTTGTGTACCATATAAAGCAAAGACTTTAATGGATCCCTTCGCAGGCAGCGGTGGTATATTACATGAGGCCCGATATATTGCACCTCATCTTACCCTAATTAGTGTGGATATTGATCCTGTATTAGAACCGGGATTAAAAAAATATGCAGATAAGCATTATGCTATGGATGCAAGTGATGTGATATTAGAGGATACAGTAATAGATGCAATAGTAACCGAAGTTCCATTTTCCCCTGCTGCCACTGATAGTGTCATAAAAGTATTTGAACATTTATCTAAGTGTTTAAGCTATAATGGGCGAATAGTCTTTATGTGTCAAGTAGAACAATACGAAGAACTTAAGCTATGTATGAAAGATTTACAATTGTGCCCTCTTATAGAAAAGCCGGTAAATAGAAAAGGTACAGATGTGGTTATATCCGCCTGGTACAAAAGAAAAGAGAAAGTAGGAAAATTACAGGGTTTTCATGAAGCGGTAAGTAAGATATATTAAAAATTTGAGTACCAAAAAAATGGTACCCAAATTATATCCACCCTCCATCTAGTCCAATAACTTGGCCGGTTAGATATTCATTCTTCTCAGCCAGATAATATACCAAATCTGCCACTTCATCGCTCCTACCTAGCCTGCCCATGGGTATTTCCTCTTTCAACTGATATAATTCTTCCTCNGAAAGAAAACTGTTCATCTCAGTATCTATAGCACCACAGGCGANGGCATTAACCTTAATATTNCTGGGAGCCAGTTCTTTGGCAAGGGCTTTAGTAAAGGCATTCATTCCCCCTTTTGAAGCTGAATAGGCAACTTCACATGAAGCACCTACATTGCCCCAGACTGAGGATATATTAATAATCTTGCCCTCCTTCTTCTGTACCATATCAGGGATGGCTAATGAGCAGCAATTATATATAGAAGTAAGATTGGTGCGAATAACCTTGTCCCAATCTTGCCAAGTCATATCTGACAGAAGGCCAATATAAGATATTCCTGCATTGTTAACCAGTACATCTAAATGGCCAAATTCTTCTTTTATAAGCTTAAATAATTCTTTTACTTTATGGTAGTCCCCCATATCTCCNAAGAAAGCTAGGCAGGCTACATTAAATTTTTCTATTTCTGCTTTGGTCTCTTCTAATTTCTCTTTATCTTTAGANCCGTTTATCACAAGATTATAACCTTCCTTAGCAAATCTTAATGCTATGGCCTTTCCTATCCCTTTAGAAGATCCTGTTATTAAGACTGTTTTTCTGTTAGCTATATTTATAGCGGACATTTTATCACCTTCAAAAATTTAGTAGATTGTATTATTTTAATCAGTATATCACAACTTATTTCTGTTCGAAAGTGTGGTTGATTAGATNTTTTCTGTATGGTAAAATAGTTAAGGTGTGAGGTAGAATTATGAAAAAAAGTGCAGGTAAATTATTTGCCACAGGATTTTTAAAGTCTTTTCTTTTTTTTGTTTTCTTTTTTGCTGTCAGCCTCTTAAGTTATAGACTGGTTGTACATTTTTTAGATATTGAAGACGGTGGCTATGAAGAATTTATTCCACCGGTTGAAAAGCAGCAGCCTATTACTGAAGCTAGATTAGATGATGTATCAAAACATCTTATTTATTGTGTTGATGAAGATGACGGCAGCATTAAAAAAATTGTTCTTGAGATTTTAGATTGCAAGAAGGTTAAGCTTTTTTATATAACTATACCTATTAAGACAAAGCTTACCTTGTCTGATTCCCTACATAGTAAGCTTGTCCTTATAAAACCTTCAATTCCACAATTTCTTAAGCTTTCTGCTATTACAGGTTATATCCCTAAGGAAATTGCATATGAATATGGAGTACTGATAATAGAAGAATTGCTTAATATACAGATTAGTTATTATTCTGTGGTGCCTAGCAGCCTTTATGAAACAGTGTTTACCGGTAAAAATAATATAAATAATTCATCAGAGGATGGCTATCCTAAAGAAGTGTTTTCTGATGGATTTATAGAGTTTTTGCACAGTATAGATACAGAAACACAACTGCGAAGTTATATTAAAGATATTTATAATATGATTTATTCAAATCTGTCTTATGAAGATAAGCTAAATTATATGGAAACTTATCTAAAAATTCAGGGTAAGGATATCCACTTTGACCTAATAGCAGGAACAGACAGTAATAGTGCATATACCATTGATCAATCCAAAGCTTCAATGCAACTTAAAAGCTATATGGGTGATTATATAGGTGAATAAAGCCTATCAAAATAGTAGACTATAAAACAAAGGATAATGCCAATAAATTAAGAAAGGCGAAGTTTATATGGGATTTAGAAAAGCTAGAAACAGTAAAGTTGATAATTTAAGAAATTATATGACAATAGTTGTAGGTTCTGTAATAATGGCAGTAGCAGTTAATTTGATTTTTGAACCCTTAGGGCTGGTTACAGGAGGCCTAGCCGGTCTTGCCATTGTGGTAAAGGAGCTTACTAAGTTTATCTGGGAGGGGGGCTTGCCCGTATGGATTTTTACGGTAATTACCAACATACCTCTTTTCCTTGTATCCATAAAACTTTTAGGAATTAAGGCCATGTTTAGTGTATCTTTAGGAACTATAACATATGTATTAGCCTTGGCGGTTATTCCTATTTATGATTTTCAGTTTAACGATATGTTGCTGGCAGCAGTAGTAGGGGGGGCTATAACCGGAGTAGGTTTGGGTATGGTATTTTCCGTATCAGCATCTACCGGAGGGACTGATCTTTTGGCCACTTTAATTCAACGGTTTAACCGGCATATGTCGGTACCCACTATCCTTACTATAGTTGACGGTACTATTATTATATTAGGTGCCTTGGTATTCGGAATTGGTAATGCCTTATATGCAATTATAGCGGTTTTCATTACTGCCAAGGTTTCTGACGGCCTATTAGAGGGTCTAAAATTTGCAAAAATGGCTTATATAATATCTGATGAATACGATAAAATTGCCCAAGAGATTATGACATCTCTTGACCGAGGCGTAACCGGTTTAAGTTCTACAGGTATGTATTCTAATAAGGAAAGAAAGATGCTTTTTTGTGTGGTTTCTAAAAAGGAGATTGTTAAAATAACCGAGATAGCCAAGAAAATAGACCCTAATTCTTTTGTTATTGTTAACGATGTTAGAGAAGTCATGGGAGAGGGCTTTATCGAATATAAACAGTAAATAAAACAAAAAATATTAGATTTATCGGTAAAAATACTTAATTTCTATTATAATATACAAATTATACAAAAGGTAAAAACTGATTTTGTTAAAATGGGATATAGTTTATAGTATTTAAATAGTGTATCATAATCATATAAAATTAGTACAAGAACATATTGAATATATTAGGAGGATAGGAAATGGCAAGTTTATCTCTAAAGAATATTACCAAGCAATATCCTAACGGTGTAGTGGCAGTTAAAGACTTTAATCTTGAAATTGCCGATAAAGAGTTTATTATTTTCGTTGGACCTTCAGGATGTGGTAAGTCAACTACACTTCGTATGATTGCTGGTCTAGAGGAAATCACACAAGGTGAGCTTTATATAGGCGACAAACTGGTTAATGATGTAGAACCTAAGGATAGAGATATTGCGATGGTTTTCCAGAACTACGCACTATATCCCCATATGTCAGTTTATGATAACATGGCATTCGGTTTGAAATTAAGAAAAGTTCCTAAGGATCAGATTGATAAGGTTGTTCATGAAGCAGCTAAGATTCTTGACATCGAGCATTTATTAGATCGTAAGCCTAAGGCTCTTTCCGGTGGTCAGAGACAGCGTGTAGCTATGGGTCGTGCTATTGTTCGTAATCCTAAGGTNTTCCTAATGGATGAGCCTTTATCAAACTTGGACGCTAAACTAAGAGTACAGATGCGTATAGAGATTTCTAAATTACATCAGAAATTACAGACTACTTTCATCTACGTTACTCATGACCAGACCGAGGCTATGACACTTGGTACCAGAATTGTTGTTATGAAGGATGGATTAATTCAGCAGGTTGATACACCTCAAAACCTCTACGATAAACCTCAGAACCTATTCGTTGCAGGCTTTATGGGATCACCTCAGATGAACTTTATCGAAGCAACTGTTCTTCAGAGAGGTTCAGATGTATACGTTCAATTTGGAAGCAACACCTTAAGACTTCCTGAAGCAAAGGCTAAGAAGGTTGTAGAAGGCGGCTATGTTGATAAGAATGTTATCATTGGTATCCGTNCAGAAGATATCCATGATGAAGAGATGTTTATCAACAATTATCCTGAGGCTGTAATTGAAGCAACCGTAAGAGTATATGAGCTTCTTGGTGCAGAAGTATTCCTATACTTCACAGTTGATGAGNATATCGAGATTACTGCTCGTGTAAATCCTCGTACAACTGCAAGACCTGATGACGTACTTAAGATTGCATTTGANATGTCTAAGTTACATGTATTTGATAAAGATACAGAACAGGTTATCACAAACTAATATAAGATTATTAATGGGGACACTTCGGTGTTCCCTTTTTTTATATTTTCTATTTTTCTTACAAACCAATTTCTGTTAGTTTAATGGGCGAACAAACTTCCCAGATAAGTGTTTTGATAGTATTGTACGAAAAAGCTTGCATATTTTTATATAAAATGGTTTACTTTTAACTATATTAATGATAAAATGGGACTAGCTTCTATGAATTTTAGGAGAAAATAGAAATATAATACTAAAGGAGTGTAAATATGATATCTAACCAAATTCTTCAGACTACTATAGACGGGTTAAAAAACATTACCAGAATTGACATCTCCGTTATGGATACAGAAGGTAAGGTGCTAGCTTCCACTGTGGAAAATCCTGAACAATATGAGAATATTGTTTTATCATTTGTAGCTTCTCCTGCCGACAGCCAATCTATCCAAGGATATCAATTTTTTAAGGTATTTGAGGAACATCAGTTGGAATATGTTATTGTAGCTAAGGGTGACAGTGAGGATGTATTTATGGTGGGTAAGATTGCCGCCTTCCAGATACAGAACCTTCTTGTTGCTTATAAAGAACGTTATGATAAGGATAATTTTATAAAGAATTTGCTGCTTGATAATCTGCTCTTAGTAGATATTTACAACCGAGCNAAAAAGCTCCATATTGACTCAGAGGCTAGAAGAGTAGTATATATTATTGAGACAAAGAATGAAAAGGATGCCAATGCCCTTGAAACAGTCCGCAGCCTTTTCTCCGGAAAAACTAAGGATTTTATTACAGCAGTAGATGAGAAGAACATAATCTTGGTTAAAGAAGTTAAGCCCAATGAAACTTATGAGGATCTAAACAAAACGGCTAAGATTATCTTAGATATGCTAAATACAGAAGCTATGACTAAAGTTTATGTAGCTTATGGTACTATAGTTAATGAGATAAAGGATGTTTCAAGATCCTATAAGGAAGCCAAGATGGCTTTAGATGTAGGTAAGATATTCTATAGTGGAAAAAATGTAATGGCATATAATAATCTGGGAATCGGAAGATTGATTTATCAGCTTCCTATGCCTTTATGCAAGATGTTCATTAAGGAGATATTTGACGGCAAATCACCGGATGACTTTGATGAGGAGACCTTAACCACAATCAATAAGTTCTTCGAGAACAATCTTAATGTATCTGAAACATCAAGACAATTATATATTCACAGGAACACTTTAGTGTACCGCTTAGATAAACTCCATAAAAATACTAACTTAGATCTTCGTGTATTTGAAGATGCTATTACCTTTAAGATAGCTTTAATGGTTGTAAAATACATGAAGTATATGGAGCAGTTGGATTATTAGACTACCCTTTGAACTATCTATGTTAGGAGGAGTATATGAAGAAAAATTATTTGACCGGGTTTCTTACGGGACTGTGCGGTGCCTTACTTGTTTTTATGCTAATGGGGACTGCCTATTTTCGTTTTTTTTATGCCCCCAGGCTACAGACAGTTCCCATAGGGGATACCAAAGTCTCCGAAGATGAAGAAGAACCTTACGGTCATATTGTTAGCAAACTATCTGTTTTACAGATGTTGATTGATACTTATTATCTGGATGAAGTAGATAATGAAGCGTTGGCTACCGGAATATACAAGGGATTTGTAGCCGGCCTTAACGACCCTTATTCCACATATTACACCAAGGAGGAATTCTCTAACCTTCAGGAGAGTTCATCCGGTGTTTATCATGGAATAGGTGCTGTTGTAAGCCAGGATAGAAAAACCGGAGTAATTACTATTGTAAGACCTTATAAGGACGGACCGGCATATAAGGTGGGATTGCTCCCCGATGACATTATCTATAAAGTTGAAGGGGAAGAAGTCACCGGCAAGGACTTGGCGGAAGTTGTCAGTAAAATGAAAGGAAAGGAAGGTACTAAGGTCAATATATCTATTATTCGGGACGGTGAAGCGGAACCCATTGATTTTACTATTGTAAGGCAAAAGATAAATATACCCACAATAGAATATGAGATGCTTGAGGACGATATAGGTTATATACAGATTATTGAATTTGATGAGATTACTGTTTCACAATTTAATGAGGCCATAGATAAGTTAGAAAAGATGGGTATGAAGGGGCTTGTTGTTGATGTTAGGAACAACCCCGGTGGTCTTTTAGAGTCTGTAGTTCAGATGCTAGATCGCCTGATTTTCAAAGGCTTAATCGTATATACGGAAGACAAATATCATAACCGAGAGGAAGAAAGAGCAGAAGATCCCAACAAATTTGATAAGCCTCTTGCTGTACTTATTAACGGTAACAGTGCCAGTGCATCAGAAATATTTGCCGGTGCTATACAGGATTATGAAATCGGAACCGTAGTGGGTACCACCAGTTTCGGTAAGGGAATAGTACAAAAGATTATACCTTTAAGTGACGGAACGGCTGTTAAGCTTACTATATCTAATTATTTTACACCAAAAGGCCGAAGTCTCAATGGTACCGGTATTGAACCGGATATAGAAGTGGAATTGTTAGATGAGTTAAAACAATTAGTAACCATTCCCCATGACAAGGATAACCAACTTCAAAAGGCCATAGAAGTTATTAAGGAGCAAATACAATAAAATATATACCCAAAGCATAAATTCCCCTTCAAGGGGAATTTATGCTGGTATATACAAGATAATAAAATACAAAAAATAATGACATCGCAGTAAATCAATTAAATACAGAAGATTGCGTAGAAAAGGAGAAAACATGCAAGTTACAGCTATAATACTTTTTGCATCAACGTATGTTTTATTACTATCATTTCCTAAAGTCAGGGCATATATTGCCTTATCATCGGCAGCTATATTTGTAATTTTGGGTATTTTACCTATTAGCAAGGTAATAGCTACCGTAGATTGGAATGTTATTTTTATGATTGCCGGCACCATGGGTATAGTAGGCTTCTTTATAGAATCTAAAATGCCCTCATTGTTAGCCGACCATATCATTAATCTGGTACCCAATGTAAAATGGGCTATAATAGCCTTGGCTTTATTTGCCGGAATTATATCTGCTTTTATTGATAATGTGGCAACCGTATTAATGATTGCCCCTGTGGCGGTAACCATAGCTAAAAAGCTTAAGATATCTCCTGTAAATAGCGTTATTGCCATTGCCGTCTCATCTAACTTACAGGGTGCGGCCACCTTGGTAGGAGATACCGTATCAATTTTGCTTGGTGGACATGCTGGCCTAAGCTTTAATGATTTCTTTTTTCTTGAGGGAAAACCGGGGCTTTTCTGGATTGTAGAAGCAGGTGCCTTGGTTGCTACTTTAGTTCTTGTAATAGTCTTTCGTAAGGAAAAGGATCCTATTGACAAACAGGAGCTTACAAAGGTAGAGGATTATTTTCCTACAGTTCTTTTGGTAGGAGTAGTATTACTACTAATTATCAATTCTTTTATTCCCGGGAAGTACAAGCCTGATGCCATTGAAGGCTTAATAAATGGAATCATATGTATGACCTTATTTTTAATAGGACTAATAAGAAAGTTTATTAAAACTAAAGATACAGAAACATTTATTGAAGCCCTTAAATCCATAGACTATGATACAATACTTCTTCTTGCCGGGCTTTTTATTGTAATAGGTGGAATTACTGAAGCCGGTTTGGTTAAGGAGATTAGTAAGATATTTGTAAAAGTCAGCGGTGATAATGTATTTTTAATATATTCTCTAGTAGTATGGGCTTCTGTATTATTCTCCGCCTTTATTGACAATATACCCTATGTGGCAACCATGCTTCCGGTTGTAGGAGAAATATCAAGTATAATAGGTGTTGAAGCAAACTTATTATACTTTGGTCTTTTAATCGGTGCCACCCTTGGGGGTAATATAACCCCTATCGGTGCTTCAGCTAATATTACAGGACTTGGTATTCTTAGAAAAGAAGGCTATGATGTTAGTGCACCTACTTTTATGAAAATCAGTGTTCCTTTCACTTTGTCAGCAGTAGTAGCAGGATATTTATTAGTATGGCTTATATGGAGCTAAGTCTTCAAAGACCAGATTAAGCCATATAAGAATGACATTTATCAAGTTTATTAGGCTTTGCCTACTTGTTAAATGTCATTTTTTTTAAAAGAACTATAATATTAAATCAAAATCATCCGATAAATAATATAGAATATAATAGTAGAATGAATTAGAAGTTAAAATTTTTTTAGTAGGTGGTGAGATAATGCGTATAGAAGCATATAACAAGGTAAATCAAATTTATAATACAAGCAAAGTTCGAAATGTAAAAAAGACAGAAAAAAGCAGTTTTCAAGATAAGCTGGAAATATCTCAGACAGCCAATGATTACAGTATAGCTAAGCAGGCTGTGGATCAAACTCCTGATGTAAGAGAGGATAAAATTAATGAGATTAAGAAACGTATGGAATCCGGAACCTATAATGTAAGTATGGAAGATGTGGCTGAAAAAATAGTTAGTCGGTATTTTGATGAACTGATTTAGTTTATGGAAATGAGGTAAAATGTGGCGAGTTTAATTGAAGAATTAATCAGTGTATTAGATAAGGAACACGAAATATATAAGGAGCTTATCCCTATTGCAAGGGAAAAGACACAGATTATTGTAAAAAATGATACGACAGCCTTGCAAGAGATTACTGCTAAGGAGCAGAAGGCTATTGATAAAATTACAGCCCTAGAAAACAGCAGAGGCAAGCTAATGGAGGATATTAAGACTGTTCTTGGTAAAAGGAATGAGAACTTAAATTTAGCAACATTAATTGGGCTTTTAGACCGGCAACCTGAGGAAAAGCAAAAGTTATCCTTACTACATGATAAACTCAAGGAAACCGTGGGTGTTTTAGTAGATATAAATAACAGAAACAAAACTTTAATACAGCAATCCCTAGAAATGATAGAATTTAATATGAATTTTCTTCAAAGTGCAAGGATGGCCCCGGGGGATAATACTTATACCAAATCTGCCTCTCAAAAAAGTGAGAACTTAGGAAGTGGCATATTCGATGCAAAACAGTAAGTAAATTATATAAAGGTGGTATATTATGGCTTCATTTGGTAGTTTATATGTGGGTGTATCGGGCTTGAATGTCAGTCAAGCTGCTCTTAATGTAACCTCACATAATTTGGCTAATATCGACACTAAAGGTTATGTCAGGCAGCAGCCTGTAATTACCGATTTTCAATATGTCAAAAAGGGGGATTCCCACCTTTCTTCTATGCAGCTGGGCTTAGGTGCCAATTTTGCAGAAATTAAACAGGTCAGGGATATGTTTTTGGATCAAGCCTATCGCCAGGAGATTGGCCGACAGGCTTTTTATGAATCTCAGTATCAGGCAATTTCTGAAATTGAAGGCTTGTTCGGGGAACTAGAAGGGGTTCAATTTCAGAACACTATGAATGAATTTTGGGAAGCTATGCAGGAGCTATCCCGGGAGCCTGATAATATAGTGGCCAGGGCTTCCTTTGTTCAAACGGCAGTTTCATTTATTGAAAGGGCTGACAATATATACGGCCAGTTAAGTGATTATCAGATAAATTTAAATACGCAAATTATTGATCAGGTTAATAGAATCAATGAGATTGGAAATGAAATCAAGGAATTGAATATAAAGATAAGACATTACGAAAGTGCGGGAGTAGAAAAAGCCAACGATTTACGAGATCAAAGAAATTTGCTTCTAGATGAACTAAGTAAGATTGCAAATATTACATATAATGAGGATAAAGATGGAGTGGTAACGGTAAACCTAGAGGGGATGTCCTTTGTTTCAGAAGATTTGGTTTACCGGATGGAAACTGTAAAGATTAGTGAAGATTCTGATATGCTTAAGCCTGTATGGGTAGCCCATGGCTACGTGGATGTTTTTAATATGGATAGACCCCCCTCATCTATGCATGATACCGATATAGGTTCCCTTAAAGGTCTGCTTCTTGCCAGGGGTCATAAGAAGGCTAATTATACTGATATACCTGTAAGAGAAAGATATGAAACAGAAAGCATGTATCAAGAAGCGGTAAGGGAATATAATAATAAAATCAGCCCGTCGGTGGTAATGACTGTACAAGCACAGTTTGACCAACTAATCCATGGAATAGTTACAATGATTAATGATACCTTAAGCCCCAATAAGGAGGTTACCTTAGCTGACGGAAGTAAGATGAAGATTTTGGATGTGGAGAAAGCCCCGGTGGGAATGGACTCAGACAGGGAGATGGGTGAGGCTTTATTTACCAGAAAGAGTATGGCCCGCTACAGTGATTGGGAGGAAATACAGATAGTTAATGAAGATGGTGAAATTGAGACCATATCCGCCAGAATATACATTGAGGAAGATCCAAAAGATAATTATTCCCTATACACCATAGGGGAAATAGAGGTAAATCCCCGGGTTCTTCAGAATAAATCTCTTCTGCCTCTGATGAAAAACGACAAAACAGGAGCCTTTGATATAGAAGTAGCACAGGAATTGTTAGATAAATGGCAGAAACCTTTTGCCACCTTGTCACCAAACACATTAACTTCCAATAATGTAAATGACTATTATATTTCATTTATATCGGAGTTAGCTAACAGAGGAGATCAGATTAATACTATCAGCTTAAATCAGGAATCCATGGTGGCTAGTATAGATAACAAGAGAGCAGAAGTGATAGGAGTATCTTCTGATGATGAGCTTACTAATTTGATAAAATACCAGCATTCATACAATGCTGCTGCAAGATATATCAATGTAGTCAGTGAGATGTTAGAACACATTATTATGAATCTGTAAGGGAGNGNATTATGGCTTCAACATTTTTTGGATTAAATATCGGAAAGACCGGATTATATGCATATAAGGCAGCCCTTAATACAACAGCCCACAATATATCCAACTCAGAAACTGAAGGATATACCAGGCAGGTTATGGGACTAAAAGCAGGAAAAGCCCTAAGAATGAATAGTACATATGGTATGGCCGGAACCGGTGTAGAGGTAACAGGAGTAATACAGCTTAGGGATGAGTATTACGATTTAAAATATAGAAAAAACAATACAATTCTAGGTGAGTATGCAAGCAAATCCCACTATATGACCGAGATAGAAAACTATTTTAATGAAGTAAGTGTGGAAGGTTTTACAACTGCATTTGATTCCATGTATAACAGCCTGCAGGAGCTGTCTAACAATGGCTCCAATCTATCTGTCCGCAGCCAAGTTGTTAATTATGGAAAGAGCCTAACTGAATTTTTTAATTCCTTATCAAAAAATTTAAAAAATATACAGGAAGAATGTAATTTTGAAATCAGAAACATGGTGGATAAGATTAANTCAACCGCACAACAGATTGCTGCCCTTACNAAACAGATAAATACCTTGGAAGTAAGCGGAGGCACTGCCAATGATCTTAGGGATCAAAGGGCACTACTTGTAGACGAATTGTCACAGGTGGCAGGTGTAACAGTNAGTGAAAGTGTGGTAGGAGCAGGTATTGGAGTAACCACTTATTTAGTAAAGATAGACGGTCAGACCTTGGTGGATGGAGCCAATTATAATAAGCTTCAGGTGGTTCCAAGGCAGTATAAAAACAATCAAAATGATATAGACGGATTATATGATATAGTTTGGGAAAGCGGTCAAAGCTTCAATTTGTCAAGCCAAAGCCTTGGGGGCGCCCTAAAGGCCTTATACGAAATAAGAGACGGAAATAACCGTCATAATCTNCAGGGAAGTATCTATGGGATTGCAGGAGATTCTTATTTGACCTTAACCGATACTAATATAAACGAAGTGGAAAAGTTAAACATTCCCGAAACCGGGGTAATTACAGTAGAAAATAAAAAATATGCCTATACAGGTTTTGAAGTAAACATAGATGAGGAAAGTGGTAAATATACCTATACCTTTGAACTAGAAGAGCCCCTTTGGCTGCCTGTTGAAAGTAGCGATGCCTCGGTAGGTGAAAGTATTAATTATAAAGGAATTCCTTATTATCTAGATCAGCTAAATGAATTTATCAGAACCTTTGCTAAGGCATATAATGATATCCATAGAACGGGAAAGGACCTTGATAATAACTCAGCAGCAGACTTCTTTACAGCTACAAATAAGGTTAATGGCAGGGAATATGTATTTGGCCCCTTAGCAGATTCCGATGATCAGTATTACTATGAATATAATCGTTTTAGCTCTCAAACCGGTGGTTTTTATGAAGAAGTGCCACAAAATAGACCTTTATACGGCTCATATTACTTTATGACTGCTGAAAACTTTACTATCAATAGTGATTTAATAAATAATCCCAACAGAATTGCTACAGCTACCGATGTAGTCAACGGAATTGATAATAACGATGTGGTAGAAGCCCTAATTGCATTAAAAAGGGACAAGACTATGTTTGGACAAGGTGATCCCGGCGGCTTTATGAATACCTTAGTTGCAGATATTGGTATAGATACTAGGAAAGCCAATAATTTTGCTACCAACCAAGAAGATATATTAAATGCTATAACTAACCAGAAATTATCTATATCCGGAGTGGATATAGATGAAGAAGCCATGAATCTGGTTCGTTTTCAAAATGCATATAACCTATCGGCTAAAGTAATATCGGTTATGAATGAGATATATGACAGGTTAATTAATTATATGGGTGTATAGTAAGGCAGGAGGTGTCCCATGAGAATTACTAATCGAATGATGACCAATAATATGTTAAGCAATATAAATAAAAACAAGTTAAATGTATCTAAGCTGGAAGAACAATATTCTACCGGCAAGAAGATACAAAGGCCCTCTGATGACCCTATTGTAACAGTTCGTGCCCTAAAGCTTAGAACTAATTTATCAGAACTAAAGCAATACTATGAAAAGAATATCCCCGATGCAGCCAACTGGTTTGATGTAACAGAAAGTGCCTTAAGTACAATTAATGAGATTTTAAAACAGATTAATACTTACTGTGTTCAGGGAAGTTCAGATACTTTGACTGCCGAAAATCGCAACTCCATAGTCCAGAATCTTAAGCAGTTAAAGGATCAGATATATCAAGAGGGTAATACTAATTATGCAGGCAGATATGTATTTAGCGGATATAAAACAGATAGTTCATTGACATTTATGGAAGATGTAAGCACTTTGAAGTATGATATTACAGAAAACTTCCATGGAAAGCAAATAGAGACAGTAACTAGGGTATCAGGTGCTTATGAATTAAAGGATTATGAAGAGGCTGATGTTACATTTGATGATACCCCTCAGATGGAAAATGTTTATCGCATAAAATTATCTTATGACAGTTTGGATAATACTATTATGGACGGTATTTACTACACCATACCGGTAGGTAATGGTGAAACACAGGAGCACTTTATCTCTCCCGTTAAAACCGTATCTGCATATGAGGCGGATGCGTATAAACCGGATGATGATCCTCCTACTGTTAATTTTATATATGAAACCGGAGAAATCATTTTACATGAAAGCATATACGAAGAATTAAGATTAGCTGATAATATTAAAATATCATATACTAAATCAAGTTTTAATAAGGGAGAATTAAAACCGGAGCATTATTTTGATTGTGTAATGACAGATTCAAAAAGACCGGAAGAGGATCCTATTGAATTTACTAAAGAAAAACAAGAAATCCAATATGAAATCAACTACAATCAGAAGTTAACTATTAATACGGAAGGCTCTGATGCCATATCCCATAAGATTGGCAGGGATATTGATGATATCATTAAAAGCGTGGATGATGTTATTCGTACCGAAAACAAAATCAAAGAAGTGGAAAATCGCATGAAAGATATCAACCTCTCCCAAGAAGAAATAGAACGATATGAAAAAATGCTGGGCCATCTTGAAACAGAATTGGTACTTAGAAAAGAGGTTATGCAGAAGGCCTTTTCTAAGGGTATAAGTAGTTCTAATTCGGAGCAGGATAGGGTTAATGTGGCCTTAGCAGATCTTGGCAGCAGGTATTTTAGATTAAATCTGACGGAGAATAGACTATCTAGCCAGAAGGCAGATTTTACAGAGTTGCTATCTAAGAATGAAGATGTGGATATAGTAGATACTATTATTAACTTTAATGCGGCTCAGCTGATTTATAATGCTTCGCTTTCGGCCTCATCTAAAATTGTACAAAGTTCATTATTAGATTTCTTGTAAGAAACCAGTAAAATAAACAGTTAAGGAAGGGGATTAAATGTTAGTAAAAACAAGGCATTTTGGGGAGATTGATCTGGACGAAAACAAAGTAATAAATTTTGAACAGGGTATTTTAGGATTTGAAGATTATAAAAGATTTACTATTCTATATGATAATGAGACCGGAGAAAGACCTGAAGTAAGTTGGCTGCAAAGCTTAGATGAACCTAGCCTTGCAATTCCTGTAATTAGTCCCTTTATTGTAAAGCCTGATTATAATCCTACGGTAGAGGACGAGCTATTAACACCTCTTGGGGAGATTACCCCTGATAATATAGTGGTTCTGGTATCCATAACGGTACCCAGTGACATATCAAAGATTTCTGCCAATTTAAGAGCTCCCTTTGTAATTAATGTGGACACAATGAAAGGGTGCCAGGTTATAGTAGAAAATACAGATTATGAAATTAGATACTATTTTTATGAGCAACTGCAGGCTAAAAAAGCCGAAAAGGAGGGCCGAGTATGCTAGCCCTATCAAGAAAAGCCAAGGAATCTATAATGATCGGAAATGATATTGAAATAACTGTATTGGAGATAAAAGGTGACCAGGTAAAAATCGGCATAAATGCTCCCAAATCTGTGCCTATCTATCGTAAGGAGATTTACCTGCAGATATTAGAAGCTAACAAAGAGGCAGCCTCCACTACCATAAGCGGTGATGATTTGAAAAAATTATTTCAGTAATATATAGAATTGATAAATGATAAAGTAAAGTTTTTTCTAAGTTATGTCGATAAAAAGTTATATAAGGTATGCCTAAAGATTGACAGTCAAGGATGACGAGTGAGTATTATTTAGGAATGTTAAAAGTGCACATGGAGGTGTATATAATGGCTTTAGATGTAACCAAAGCATCAACATATCAAAACAATATAAGCCCAGGAGGGCAAACCAGTGTTGATACTGTAAAAGAAAATGTTACAAATCAAGTAAATCAGATGGAACAAAATATAAGACCGGTTGAAGAACTTGGTGAGGATAAATCAGAAGTTAGTGACAAGCATATTAAGACGGAGATATCCAAGGCAAACAGTAGACTAAAAAACCATAATGTCAGATGTGAATTTGCCTATCATGAGGAGACTAAGAGGGTAACAATCAAGGTATTTGACAAAGATACTGAGGAAGTTATAAGGGAAATTCCCCCGGAAAAAACCTTGGATATGATACAAAAGATGTGGGAATTGGCAGGAATTCTCGTTGATGAAAGAAGATAGGAGGGATCGTTATGCCACCACTTAGATTATCGGGATTGGCCTCCGGAATGGATACAGAAGCTGTAATTGAGCAGCTGATGAAGGCGGAAAGGCTTAAGACAACAAAAGTACAAAATAAAATAACAACCACAGAATGGAAACAGGATAAGTGGAAAGATCTTAATAAAAAGATTTACTCCTTTTATACAAATCAATTATCAAAGTTGCGTATGCAGGGTAATTTTGATATAAAAAAGGCAACATCTTCAAATACAAGTAAGGTGGAAGTAACAGCGGCAAATACTGCCCCTGAAGGAACCCATATTATTAAGGTTAAGCAACTGGCCAGCTCTCAGTTTCTAACCGGTGCAAAAATTGATAAGGATATTAATTTAAATACCAAATTGTCAGAACTGGGATTAAAGGCAGAAGACGGAGTTACAATACATATAAATGCAGAAAAATCAGTTGATTTTGAAGTTAATTCAAATTCAACCGTAGGAGATTTCATAAATGCCTTAAGAAGTGCAGGCTTAAATGCCAATTATGATACGGTCCAGAAAAGATTTTTTATCAGCTCCAAAAAAAGTGGAGTAGAGAATCAGTTTACCATGTATACTTCTTCTTCTGAAACTTTAAAAGATAAGAATGCTGTATTAGACTTTATTGGATATGGTTCTTTAAGCAGCCAGGATAAGAATAAGGTAAATGATTACTTGGCATCTTATTTAAAAAGTGAAGATTCTAATGAAAAGAATGAGATATTAGAGAATCTAACTAAGATAAAGTTTAACAGTGAAGCATTTATTAATGAATATATGGCAGATGAAGAAAACAAGGCAGCAGCAACCGCTGCTGTACAAGAAAGACTTAAGGATGAGTATCCTGACGGAGTGATACCCCAGGAGCAGCTAGAGGAAGAAGTGCAAAAAGAATTAGAGAATGCTGCTAAGACAGCAGCTCAGGAGCGCTTTGACAGCTTAAAGAATGAACTTGAGCCTCTTATGGAGAAATATGCAGATCAGAGTGAGAATCCCGCTTCCGAATCAGTAAGTTTAAGTGGACTGGGCTTAGGAGAAATAAGAAATGATAGCGGAACCATAGAGCTTTCTGGAGTTACCGGTGCTGTTTTGGTAAATGCTAAAGATGCTATTATAGAATATAACGGAGCTGAACTTACCGGATCATCTAATAATTTCTCCGTCAATGGACTTAATCTTAACCTTAAAGGGATTACGGCAGTAGGAGATGCAGATAAAGGTATAGAGGATGATGTTATAAGTATATCCATTACCAATGACACACAAGCCGTATATGATATGGTGAAGGATTTTGTAAAATCATATAATGAACTGCTTACAGAAATGAATGAAGCATATTATGCTGCTTCAGCCCGTGGTTATGATCCTCTGACTGATGAGGAAAAAGAGACCATGACAGAGGAACAGATTAAGAAATGGGAAGATAAGATAAAGGATGCTCTACTTAGAAGAGATGATACACTGGGAAGTCTACTAAGTATGTTTCGTACAAGCTTAAGTGAGGGAGTAAAGGTAGGAGATAAGACATATTCCTTAGCAAGTTTTGGTATAATGTCGGGGGACTATTCTGAGAAAGGAATATTACATATTCATGGTGATGAGGATTTTGCTAAAGTAGCATCCAATGATAATAAACTTATGGAGGCTCTGAGTAATAATCCAGAAGAAGTAAGAACAGTGTTAAATACCATAGCAGATAAACTTTATTCTTCCTTGATGAACAAGATGAAGAGTACAACCCTAAGCAGTGCTTTAACTGTGTATAACGATAAGGAATTGTCAAAGACACTAGATAACCATAAATCNGATTTAAAGAAATTGGAGGCCAAGCTGGCAAAGATTGAAGAAANGTATTATAAGCAATTTGCGGCAATGGAATCTGCCATGGCAAAGATGAACGCACAAAGTTCAAGCTTGATGTCAATGCTTGGAATAAACACAGGTCAAAATTAGTTTTTTAGGAGGTTGGAAATGGCTGTAAACGCCGCGGCTATATATAGAGATAATAAAATTTTAACAGCAACACCGGCAGAATTAACGTTAATGTTATATGAGGGTGCAATCAAGTTTTGTAATATAGCATTGATGGCTATAGAAAAGGATGATATTGTAAAGGCTAATACAAACCTACAAAAAGCTCAGAAAATCATATTAGAACTTAGAGCAACTTTAGACTTTAATTACTCTGTAGCTAATCAGTTTGATATGGTGTATGATTATATATATAGAAGATTAGTGGAGAGTAATATTAAGAAAGATAAAGAAATTTTGGAAGAGGCATTAGGCTATATTAGGGAAATGCGTGATACATGGAAAGAAGTAATGAAACAGGCTAAGTAACCAAAGGAGCAAGGGATGGAATTAAACGATAACAATAAGAAAACCTATATTCAGATAATAATTGAATCACTGAATAAGAAATATAAAGTTTTAAATGAACTAATGCAAATTACAAGCAGACAAAAAGCCATAATTGATGCTGATAGTTTTGATGAGGATTTATTTATGGAAACTATATCTTTGAAGCAGGAACAAATAGACAAACTCTCAGAACTTGATCGAGGCTTCGAGCTGGTGTATGATCGCATAAGGGAAGATTTAAAAACAAACAGTAAGGAGTATCAATCTGAAATTACATCCCTAAAGGAATTGGTGACCAAGATTACTGATTTAAATATTAAATTACAGGCTTTAGAGAAAAGCAATAAGCCGAAATTGGAGAGCCGTTTGGCTAACAAAAGACAATCCATAAAAAAGTCCAGACTTAGCAATCAGACTGTAACAAATTACTATAAGACTATGTCTGGCGGACAGGAAGCTCAATCCTATTTTTACGACAAAAAAAACTAAAATATTTATAATGGGTATAAAGTTTTATAAAACTTTACCGATATATATTACAAGTAAGGCACTTACTAAAAATATTTCCGGATTGGAGCGTACGGCCATGAAGGAAAAAATATAAGTGGCATGGAAGCCGCTAAATATAAAATTTCAAGGAGGAATACATATGATTATTCAACACAATATGGCAGCAGCCAACACAAATAGGCAGCTAGGTATCACAACAGGAAGACTTGCAAAATCCACAGAGAAGTTATCCTCAGGTTATAAGATTAATCGTGCAGGTGACAACGCAGCAGGATTAACTATCTCTGAGAAGATGCGTGCACAGATTAGAGGTCTTGAGCAGGCTTCAACTAACGCTCAGGATGGTATTTCTTTAATCCAGACAGCAGAAGGTGCCTTAAATGAGACCCAGGCAATTCTGCAGAGAATGAGAGAACTGGCAGTTCAGGCTTCTAACGATACTAACGTATCAACAGATCGTGATGCGATTCAGAAGGAGATAGTTGCACTTACAGCTGAAGTTGATCGTATTGCAGATCAGACTGAATTCAACAAGCAGAAACTTCTTAACGGAACTTTTAAGAAAACCGATGGCGAAGAGCTTAATCTTCAGGTAGGTGCAAATGAAGATCAAAAAATATCATTTAATATTGAAAGCATGACTGCAGATGCATTGAAATTAAAAAGTGGTACTGATCCAGTAACTGATTCCAACATATTAGTTAAAGTGGATAGCTTTGAAAATGCAGGGGATGCTATTACTAAAATTCAAGAAGCACTTGATGCAGTATCTGCAGCTAGATCAGATTTAGGTGCTATACAGAATAGATTAGAGCACACAATTGCTAATGCAGATAATACTGCTGAGAACTTACAAGCAGCTGAGTCCCGTATCCGTGACGTTGATATGGCTAAAGAAATGGTTAAGTTCGCTAAGGATACTATTCTTCAGCAGGC
>JGI24713J26584_10000948_pt1 | contig 21600 bp, 24 predicted proteins | sample BioPla4DNA1_FD_26584 | JGI IMG/M metagenome (IMG submission 26584) | reverse complement strand
GAAAATTCTTCTGTCAGATGGTGGAAGGGCTGCCGGCTCGGGCCGGCAGCCCGAGACAATCTATTTGTCCTTCACCACAAAGCCCTTGGGTTTGCCTGTGTCGGCGGAGGTGCCGGCCAGGCGGCCAAGGTACGCGTCGCCCAGGCTCTGGATGTGCTGATCGACGTTGGAGAAGTAATTGTAGTGCTCCTGTTCATGCTCGATCATTTCTTCAAAGAGGTTGGCCGAAATGGTATCCCCGTATTCCCGGCAGAGCTTGGCGAACTCTGTGTAGGCCTTGATTGCTTCTTCCTCTTCCTTGGCATCGAAGGGGAAGATCTCCTTCAGCTCTTGGCCCTTCACGATGGGGCCCGCGAGCTGGCTGGTGGGCTCGCCGCCCAGCTCTTTGATCCTTTCACCCAGGGCTTCCGCGTGGCGCATCTCGTCAATGGCGATCAGCTTGACGTTCTTCGCCAGTTCCCCGAAATCCTGGTCGTCTAGTTCGAAGTGCTGATGCATGTATTGGTGTGCGGACTGAATTTCCATGGCCATGGCCTTTTTCAGCATCTCAATGATCTTGTCCTTGTTTTCCAAGATAATCCCTCCTTAGATCTATTACCAACATTTTACCACAACAGAAAGGGGTGGACTAGGGCCGTTTCTGGGACAGGGAAGAGCGTTTCATTTTTTTCACCAAAACAACGTTTCAGTGGCCCAAATCGGTTGACACCAATTGTGCGAAAATATATAATTAACACTATACGGAAAGATTTTTCTGCGCACAGAGAGAGGAGACCAAGGAATGCTAGAACGAATGGCGCAATATCTACAGTTACTGCAGCAAATCACAGCGGATGTCGACTTCAATGAGCTGTCAGAGGGCCTGAGGGCGGCCATGGACGATAGCAGCGTCTACATACTGGGCCGCAAGGGCCGGGTCCTCGGTTATGCCCTGGAAGAGGGTTTTGACAGCACTCCCTTTGATGCGGAGTGGCTCTCTGAGGGAACGGCTTCCAACCAGATCCAAAGCATGGCCAACAGAGTAGCGGATATCAGCATCCAGGAAGGACCAAACGGTGAGACGGTCATGATCGTCCCCATCATCGGGGGCGATGAGCGGGTAGGCTCGGCCCTGATTGTGCGCCGCCGCGGAGAGTTTACCGCTGAAGATATGGACATCGCCCATATCGCCGGGGTGACTTTGGGCATGATCATCTCCCGGGTCATCCACGAGCGGCAGGAGGACAAGGCTGCGGAAGCACGGGCAGCCAGGAATGCCATCAACAGCCTATCCTACTCGGAAATCTTAGCCATGCAGAAGATTTTTGAGGAGCTGGACGGCGACGAAGGGCTCTTAGTGGCCAGCCGCATCGCCGACGAAGCAGAGATCACCCGCTCGGTGATTGTCAATGCCCTGCGCAAATTGGCGTCTGCCAATGTGATTGAATCCCGCTCCCTGGGTATGAAGGGTACTTATCTGCGCATTCTCAATCCGGAGATTCGCAAGGAGTTCGAGAAGCAGTGGTTCTCTAACCCCAAGTCCTAAGGGGCAAGCTAAGCGGGCCTGTGGCAAGCACAGGCCTTTTTTTAGTGCCGCGGGCCCTCTTCAGGGCTGGGCAGCGTACGGCCCCTGGTGATGGTGCCGTGGGAGTATTTGCGGTTGATGGCATCCATTGCTTGTGTGATGCGGCTGGCGGAGCTCTCCTCGCCGGAGAACAGGGAGAGCTGGGCTCCTGTGGAGAGGCTGCTCACCGACACCCCCAGAAGCCTTACCGGTTTCAGCTTCACCTGTTCTAAGAGGTGCAGAGCTTCGCGGAAAATGGTATCATCATCATTGAAGGAATAATCCAGGGTGTGGGAGCGGGTGATGGTCTTAAAGTCCCCGAAGCGCACCTTGATGGAAACGGTGCGGGCATACAGCCCCTGCTGGCGCAGCCGCCAGCCCACCTTCTCGCTCATTTTGGCCAGCTGCTGGCGGAGGAAGGGGAAGCTTTCCTGATCCTCGGGGAAGGTGATCTCATGGCCCACCGACTGCACATCCCGCACGGGGGTAACCGGTCGATCATCGATCCCCCGGGCCAGGTTGTACACCTGGGTGCCCAAGGCGGTGCCCAGCTTTTCCTGCAGCCAGCTTAAGGAATGGGGGAGAATATCCCGGATGTAGTAGAGGTTCAGCTGGTGCAGAAGGGCTGCGGATTTTTTCCCCACCCCCCAGAGCTTGCTCACGGGAAGATCCCGCAGGAAGCCCTGGACCTCTTGGGGCCGGAGCACAAACAAGCCATCTGGTTTGCGCCAGTCCGAGGCCAGCTTGGCCAAGAACTTGTTGGGGGCGATGCCCACAGAAGCGGTGAGACCCGTTTCTTCCTTGATCCGCTGTTTCAGGCGCAGGCCCATCTCTTCCAGGCTGGAGTAGAAATGCTCGCAGCCGGTCATATCAAGAAAAGCTTCGTCTATGGACAGGGGCTCCACCACGGGGGAGAACTCCGGGAAGATGCCCATCACCTGCTCGGAAACCTCTTGGTAGCGGTACATGCGCCCGGGGATGAAGATCCCCTGGGGGCAGAGCACCGCGGCCTGCCGCAGGGGCATGGCGCTGCGCACCCCGAATTTTCTCGCTTCATAGGACGCGGTGGAAACAACGCCCCTTGGCGAGTCTTTGTAGCCGCCGATGATCAGGGGCTTTCCCGCGTACTCGGGGTTATCCAGCACCTCCACGGCGGCAAAGAAAGCATCCATGTCCACATGCATGATCGTGCGCATGGTCCTTTCCCCCCCTGTCTTCTTTCCAGATACACAGCGGAAAATCCTTTCCGGACTGCGAGGTGAACCGCACATGCCAGAAATCAACGAAACTCAAAACGCCTATTTAGTAGCACTGCAGCAGAGCTTCCAGAGCGACTGGGAAGTGGCCGACAGCCTGGCGGAACTGGCGGATCTGGCCAGGGATGCCGGCCTAAACGTGGTGGAGACAATCGTCCAAAGGCGCAGCCACCCCGAGCCGGGCACCTTCATCGGCCGGGGCAAGGCCCTGGAAATCGCCGAGATGCTGGACGATAGCAGTATTGTCATCTTCGACGACGAGCTTACCCCCGCCCAGCAAGGCACCCTTTCTGACTTGATGGACGCGCCGGTACTCGATCGCACCCAGCTGATCCTGGATATCTTCGCCCAGCGGGCCCGCAGCAACGAGGGTAAGATCCAAGTGGAGCTGGCCCAGCTGAGTTACCTCCTGCCCCGGCTGACGGGGATGGGAAAGGCCCTCTCCCGGCTCGGCGGCGGGATCGGCACCAGGGGCCCCGGTGAGACCAAGCTGGAGACGGACCGGCGCCGCATCCGCAGGCGCATCTCCGACCTCCGCAGAGAGCTGGAGAAGATCAAGCAGACCAGGGGCCTGCAGCGGCAGCATCGGTCCAGCACCGAGGTGCCCGTGGTGGCCCTGGTGGGCTACACCAACGCGGGCAAATCCACGCTGCTTCAGGCCCTGACCGGCTCGGAGGTGTTCGTAGCCGATCAGCTCTTTGCAACCCTAGACCCCACCATCCGGCGCTGGGACCTCACGGAGGGGCGCTGGGTGTACCTCACCGACACCGTGGGCTTCATCCGCAAGCTGCCCCACACTTTAGTCGCGGCCTTCCAGGCTACCTTGGAAGAGGTGGTTTACGCGGATCTCCTGCTCCATGTGATCGACGCCAGCCATCCCCAGTCCAGGGAGCAGAAGGAAGCGGTGGAAGAGGTCTTGAAAGAAATTGGTGCGGCGCAGCCCATCATCGCGGTGTATAATAAAGTGGATTTGGTGGACCACCCCCTGGAGGTGCGCCCACCGGACCAAGCGGTTTCCGCCAAAACCGGGTACAACCTGGATCGGCTCACGGCCGCGGTCTATGAGTTTTTTGCCCAGCAGTACTCCGTAAGGGAATATTTCTTCCCCTTCAGCGAGCTTGGCCAGGCCAGCATCCTCAGGGCCCACGCCACGATTTTGGGCGAAGAGTTCACGGATCAAGGCGTTGCGATCAAAGCGGAAGTGGATGCCAGGCTGGAGAGCCTCCTGCAGCCTTTCCAGAAGTAGCCAGCGGCAGGATTTCCCCCCGGCATTAGAGAAAACAACTTTGTTGTCTTTTCTGCCATAATCGATAGAGGTGAGATCATGCCGCAACGTGAAGCATCCTGGCTGGAAGTAGTGGTGGGTTCCATGTTTTCGGGGAAGTCGGAAGAGCTGATCCGCAGGGTCAAGCGGGCGCTCATTGCCAAACAGAAGGTGATGGTGTTCAAACCCGCCCTGGACCACCGCTATGGCGTGGAAAAAGTGGCGGCCCACAACGGGCTTTCCATCGACTGCATTCCGGTTCAGCAGCCGGAAGAGATTCTCGAGCAGGTTGACCAGGCCACAGACGTGGTGGCCATTGACGAGGTTCAGTTCTTTCCGCCCAGCATTNTCGAGGTCTGTCAGCAGCTGGTTAAAGACGGCAAGCGGGTGATCGCGGCCGGGCTGGATCTGGACTTCCGGGGCGTGCCCTTCGGCTCCGTGCCTGTGCTCATGGCCCTGGCGGAGCAGGTCACAAAGCTCAATGCCATCTGTGTGGTCTGCGGCCGGCCCGCCAGCCGCACGCAGCGCCTGATTGACGGTGCGCCCGCCAACTACAACGATCCCATCATCCTCATCGGGGCCACCGAGAACTACGAGGCCCGCTGCAACCGCTGCCATGAAGTGCCGGGTGCGCCTGAAGGTGGGGGCCTCGGTGGCTAAGCGGATCACGGTGCTGTTTATCCTGGCCATGCGGGCCATTGTGGTGGGCGTTGCCTACTACCTGGTGCGCAACCTGCCGGGTCTGACTTCATCATTTGTCTCTATTTTTGTCGGTTTCTTGTCCTTTGATCTTATAGTGGCCATGCCCAAGTTTTCCATCCGCCTGGCCCACTTAAAGGATCTGCTGCTGGTGCTGCTGCCCCGCATGAGCGCCACCGCCTTGAGCTTGGCGGGGGGCCTCTTGGTGGGGGTGGTGTTCGGCGGGTTGACCAAGGTGGGCCTGCCGGTTCTGGCCGGGGCGGTTCTGACGGTGGGCATCTCCTACAGCTGGGCCTCCCAGATCAGGGGAAGCATCTCCAGCTATGTGGGCCTGGTTTCCGCGGTGGAGATGTTTGACCGCATCCGCACCCTCAGCATCTTTACGGACGAGTGGATGCAGGATCTAGGCGGCGTAGCCGGGCAGCTGGTGTACAGCACCTTCTTGGCCCTGCTCCTGGGCTGGCTGGTGGGTATCGTCATCGGCGTTTTCACCAGGCTCTTTCTGCCCCGGGGCTTTAGGACGGTAAAAAGCAGCGCCTACGCCCAGCCCCTGTGGATGCGCTCCTTCAAGGATGTGACCCACTTTGGGGATGATAAGGTGCTGCTCCAGATTGAACTCAGCGAAGATTCGCCCCTGGCCTACCATACCCTGGCGGAAGCGGCCCTGGGCAGGGACCTGGGCGTGCAGGTCATCTCCATCATCCGTTCGCCCAAGGAGATCATCTCCCCCCGGGGCGATGATGTGCTGTTGCCCCTGGATCAGCTGGTGGTGGTGGCACCATCGAATCAGGCGCAGAATCTAATCTCGCTCATGAAAGGACGCGTGCTAGGTGAGTAATCAGTATAACTACGGCGGCCAGGCTGTCATCGAAGGCGTGATGATGCGCGGCCGGTATTCCGCGGCAGTTGCCGTGCGCAAACAAGATCAGAGCATCTCCATCCTCCACCAGGACCTCAAACCCTGGTCCGACCGCTTCCCCCTGCTGAAAAAACCGGTGATCAGGGGAGCGGTGGCTTTGGTAGAAACCCTGATCATGGGGATCAAGAGCCTGAACTACTCCGCCAGCGAATACGGGGGTGAAGAAGAACAGCTCACCGCCAAGGAGCTGGTTCTGACCATGGGCTTTGCCCTGGTGCTGACGGTGGCCTTGTTTATTGTGCTGCCCGCGTTTTTGCTGCGCTTTGTGCAGAGCTATATTTCCTCCAACATCATCTTAAACTTAGTGGAGGGTTTGATTAAGGTGTCCTTCTTCGTCCTTTATATCGCCGGGATTTCCTGGATGGAGGACATCAAAAGGGTGTTTGCCTACCACGGGGCGGAGCACAAGGCCATTAACTGCTACGAGGCCGGGGAAGAGCTCACGGTGGAAAACGTGGCCAAGCACAGCCGGGTGCACGCCCGCTGCGGGACCAACTTTCTGCTCATCGTCCTCTTCACCAGCGTGTTTGTCTTTTCGTTTTTCGGGCGGCCCCCCTTTCTGCAGCGGGTTTTGANCCATGTGGCCATCATGCCTTTGGTCGCGGGGCTTTCCTACGAGCTGATCCGCAAAGCGGGCCAGAAAGACTGCCACCCCATCTTCCGCTGGCTGGCCAGGCCTGGAATGCTTCTGCAGGGACTGACCACGAAAGAGCCCGACCACAGCCAGATTGAAGTGGCCATTTCCGCCCTTAAGGCCGTTTTGGCCAGGGACATGGCCCATCCAGAAGGGAAAAAGGTGGTTCCCTTCCCCAATAACGAAACCACCGCCTAGGAGGAAAGGTTTAATGCTAGAGAAGCTGCAGGCGCTGGAAGAAAAATATGAGGAATTGACCAGGCAGATGAGTGATCCGCAGGTGCTGGGGGATCCGGTCCGCTACCGGAAGCTGGCCAAGGCCCACTCGGACCTGGAAGAGATCGTGGCCAAATTCCGGGAGTACCGCCAGGTGCTCTCCGCTTTGGAGGAAGCCTACCTGCTCCAGGAGGAGCCCCAGGAGGAGGAGTTCGCCGAACTGCTCCGGGAGGAGATCGACGGCCTGAAGGAAGCCAAGGAGAACCTCGAAAACGAGCTGCAGATTCTCCTTCTGCCCAAGGATCCCAATGATGAAAAGAACGTGATCATGGAGATCCGCAGCGGAACCGGCGGGGAAGAGGCGGCCCTGTTTGCCGCGGACCTCTTCCGCATGTACTCCCGCTACGCCGAGGAGAAGCGCTGGAAAGTGGAGGTTTTAAGCAGCAGCCCCACTGAATTGGGGGGCTTTAAAGAAGTGATCTTCATGATCGAAGGGCAGGGCGCTTATTCGCGCCTCAAATTCGAAAGCGGCGTACACAGGGTGCAGCGCATCCCCGTTACAGAGGCGGGGGGCCGCATCCACACCTCCACCGCTACCGTTGCGGTCCTGCCCGAGGCCGAGGAAGTGGAGGTGCACATCNATCCCGCTGATCTGAAGATCGATGTCTACCGCTCGTCCGGCCCAGGTGGGCAGAGCGTGAACACCACCGACTCCGCGGTGAGGATCACCCACCTCCCCACGGGCATGGTGGTCTCCTGTCAGGACGAAAAGTCACAGCACAAGAACAAGGAAAAGGCCCTGAGGATCTTAAGGGCCAGGCTGCTGGAGAAAATGCAGGAGGAGGCCCTGGCGGAGCAGGCGGCTGTGCGCCGCAGCCAGGTNGGCACNGGGGAGCGCAGCGAGCGCATCAGGACCTACAACTTCCCCCAGGGGCGGGTGACGGATCACCGCATCGGCCTCACCCTCTACAAGCTGGACCTGGTTGTGGACGGAGATCTGGATGAGATCATCGAGGCCCTGATCACCGCGGATCAGGTGGAAAGATTGAAGGAGACAGCAGACATTCACCATGGCTAAGCAGTATACCATCGGCGAACTGATCAACCTCAGCGCAGGTTACCTTCAGGAAAAGGGCTGCAGCTCACCCCGGCTCGATGCGGAGCTGCTTTTGGGCCACGTTCTGGGGCTGGACCGCTTGTCCCTCTACCTCAACTTCGACAAGCCCCTGACCAGCCAGGAAGTGGATGCCTACCGCAGGCTCATCGGGCGCCGGGGACAGAGGATCCCTTTGGCCTACCTCACCGGGGAGCGGGAGTTTTACTCGCTGCCTCTGCTTGTGAATGAGGCGGTGCTCATTCCCCGGCCGGAAACGGAGTTTGTGGTGGACAAAGTCCTGGAGCTTCTGGAGCCAGGCCGTCCTGGCCGCATTTTGGAGCTGGGCACAGGCAGCGGGGCCATTGCCGTGGCCCTGGCCTGCCAGGACCCGGATATCCAGGTGACAGCGGTGGACATCTCCCCCGAGGCCCTGGAGGTGGCCCGGGCCAACGCGCAGCGGCTGGAGGTGGCCGGGCAGATCACCTTCCTGGAGAGCGATCTTTTCCAGCGTGTGTCCGGCACTTTCCAGGTGATCTGTTCCAACCCTCCGTACATAAAACGGGACGATCTTGGCAAACTGGCTCCAGAGATAGCCTATGAGCCGGCTGTTGCCCTGGATGGCGGCGCCGATGGATTGGACTTTTACCGCCGCATTTTCCGCCAGGCCGCTTCCTTTTTGGAGGAGCCTGGTTTTGTAGTGCTGGAAATCGGCTGGGATCAGGCCCGGGAAGTGCGGGCCTTAGGGGAAGAGGCGGGCTTAACCTGGCTGCAGACGGTGCAGGACTACGGCGGCCGCGACCGGGTGGTGGTTTTCCAGTGGAAAAGCTGAAGACCGAGGTGCTGCTGCCGGAGGAAATCGACAAGGCCGCGCAGCTTTTGGCGGAGGGGCAGGTTGTGGCCTTCCCCACTGAAACCGTATACGGGCTTGGTGCCAACGCCCTGGATCCGGAGGCGGTGGCCAGGATCTTTGCGGCCAAGGGCAGGCCCCAGGACAACCCCTTGATCGTGCACTGTACAGGCAGGGAGCAGGTGGAAGAGCTGGTGCGGGAGATCCCTAAGGAAGCCCGCCTGCTCATGGAGCGCTTTTGGCCCGGCCCTTTGACCCTGGTTCTGCCCAAGAATGAAGTGGTTCCTGGGGAAGTGACTGCAGGATTGGATACAGTGGCGGTGCGGGTTCCCGCCCATCCCGTGGCTTTGAGCCTGCTGAGGGCGGTGAATTTCCCTCTGGCCGCGCCCAGCGCCAATCTTTCCGGAAAGCCNAGCCCCACCAGGGCGGAGCACGTGCTCCGGGATCTGGGGGGCCGCATCCCCGCGGTGGTGGATGGAGGAGAAACGGGCTTCGGAGTGGAATCAACCGTTTTGGACTGTACCCGCAGGCCCTTCCGCCTGCTCAGGCCCGGCGGGGTCACCCTGGAGGAGCTGCAGGAGCTGGTGGAAGTGAGCTTGGCACCCGGGCACCTGGAGGAGGGGCCACCCCCTTCGCCGGGGATGAAATACGAGCACTACGCGCCGGAGGCCGAGGTCTACCTGGTTTCCGGGCCGGGAGCCGCCGCAAAAATCCTGGAGCTGAGCGAAGCTTTGTTAAGGAAGGGCCAAAAGGTTGGTGTGATGACCTGGCAAGAAAGGGCGGGGCTCTATCCAGGGCTGACCGTTCTTTCCATGGGCCCTGAAGGCGATCTGCCCGGTCTGGCCAGCAGGCTCTACCACCTGCTCCGTCAGGCGGATGATCTGGGGCTGGAGGTGCTGTTTGTGGAAGCCGTAAGCGAGCGGCACCTGGGCCTGGCGATCATGAACCGCCTGCGCAAGGCGGCCCGGGGCCGGGAGATCAGCACGTAGGGAGTTAAAGGAGGAAGCATGGGGAAATCTATTCTGTTCATCTGTTCCGGCAATACCTGCCGCAGCGTCATGGCTGAGTACCTGTTGAGGCACAGGGCCAAGGAAGCGGGCCTGAATCTTGAGGCCACCTCCGCCGGACTCTTTGCCTTCACGGGAGATGCGGCCACCGAAGAGGCTCTTCAGGCCCTCTCGGAGCTGGGGATCGATGCCCGGGAGCACCGCTCCCGCAAGCTCCATCCCCGCCTTTTGGAGGAGGCCGACCTGGTTCTGGCCATGACGGAGCGCCACAAGGAGGAGCTTTTGAGGCTCGCTCCTGAACAGGCTGGCAAGATTTTTCTGCTCAAGGAGTACGCGGACATCTTGACTTCCGGGCAGGAGGCACAGCAGTCAGCGGAGAAAGAATACGAGATACCCGATCCCTTTGGGCAGTCCTTAGAGGCCTACCGCCGGGCCCGCCAGGAGATTGACCGGGCGGTACAGGCCATCATTGCCCAGAGCATGGGTAAAGGAGGAAAGAACATGCGTATTGCCGTGGGTTCCGATCATGGTGGTTTCCAGGCTAAGCAGGTGATTATCGAGCATTTGCGCTCCCGGGGGCTGGAAGCGGTGGATTTCGGCACCGATTCCGAGGAGTCTTGCGATTNCCCCGACATTGCCCAGCCCGTGGCTGAGGCAGTGAGGAGCGGTGAATGCACTTTCGGGATTCTGATCTGCGGGACAGGCATCGGCATGTCCATCGCCGCCAACAAAATCAAGGGCATTCGCGCTGCCCTGTGCAACGATACCTTCTCGGCCCGCATGGCCAGGGANCACAACGATGCCAACATTCTCTGCCTGGGGGCCAGGGTGTTGGGGCTGGGCTTGATGCTGGACATAGTGGATGTCTACCTGAACGGCAGTTTCGTCGGGGGCAGGCACAAGACCAGGGTCGAAAAAATCGANGCATTGGACTGAAGGCAGACCAAGATGGGAGATGATCAGATGAGTTCGGTGCACCTTATTGACCACCCTTTAGTACAGCACAAACTNACCATTATTAGGGACCAGGCCACCGGCCCTAAAGACTTCAGGGACTTGGTGGAAGAGATGTCCATGCTCATGGCCTATGAGGTAACCAGGGACATGCCTTTAGAGGACCTGGAAGTGGAAACCCCAATCGGCCGCACCACCGGCAAGGTGATCGCCGGGCGGCAGCTGGGCATTGTGCCCATTCTCCGGGCGGGCCTGGGGATGGTGGGCGGTGTTTTGAAGCTCATCCCCGCAGCCAAGGTGGGGCACATCGGGGTTTACCGGGATCCGGACACGCTCAAGCCTGTGGAATACTACTGCAAGCTGCCCGTGGATGTGGAGGAGCGCCAGGTGATCGTGCTCGATCCCATGCTGGCCACGGGAGGTTCCGCGGCCGCTGCGATTAAGTACCTCAAGGAGAGGAACGTGACCTCCATCAAGTTCATGTGCATCGTGGCGGCTCCGGAAGGAATTGAGTTCCTGCAGAGGGAACATCCAGATGTGAATATCTACACAGCCGCCATTGACCAGCGGCTCAACGACCACGGCTACATCGTCCCCGGACTGGGCGATGCCGGCGACCGCCTCTTCGGTACGAAATAAGCCGGTGGGGGAGGCGGCGGCAGATGGGCAGGCCCTCGTGGGATCAATATTTCATGGACATAGCTGTCTTGGTTTCCAGCCGGTCCACCTGCCTGCGCAGGCAGGTAGGTGCTGTGCTGGTGCGGGACAAACATATTATCGCCACAGGTTACAATGGGGCTCCCCGGGGCGTGGCCCACTGCTTGGACGTGGGCTGCCTGAGGGAACAGCTGAACATACCCTCGGGCGAACGGCATGAGATGTGCCGGGGCACTCACGCGGAGCAGAACGCCATCATCCAGGCGGCCCTGCACGGGGTGAGCACCGCCGGGGCCACTTTGTACTGCACTCATCAGCCCTGTATCCTGTGCGTTAAAATGTTGATTAACGCCGGTGTGAAAAGAGTCGTCTTCCAGGGCGATTACCCCGATGCTCTGGCCTTGGAGCTTCTGAACGAGGCCGGTCTGGAGATTGTCAGGCGCAGCGGGGGGGAGGGGAAGGAATGAACGCAGCGCAGTTTATCTTGGCTTTCTTGATTTCCACAGCGGTTACGGCCCTCTGCAGCCCCGCGGCACGGCGGGTGGCTCTGCGCTGGGGTTTGGTTGACGAGCCCAATCCCCGCAGGATCAACCGGGTGCCCATGCCCACAGGGGGCGGTTTGGCCATCTTCGTTGGTTTTGCCGCCGCTTCTCTGGTGGGGGACCTTCCCCACTTGGGCGTAACCCTCAGCGCGGCATTTTTCATCCTGGTCCTTGGCGTTGTGGATGACCGCTATCAGCTCTCAGCTGGCGTGAAGTTCGCGGGTCAGTTTGTCGTGGTGCTCATCTATGTGCTCTTGGGCCCCCGCATCGAGTTTATCAGCAATCCCTTTGGGGGCATGTTCTACCTCGGCTGGCTGGCCATTCCCCTGACCATGCTCTGGGTGCTCACCTTGGTCAATATCATGAACTTCATCGACGGTATCGACGGGCTCACCACCGGGATCAGCTTCATCGCGGCGGCAGCCCTGGCCACTTTGGCGCTGCTTTTGGGGCGCTTTGATGCGGCACTTATGGCCGTGATCACCGCGGGCAGTGCCCTGGGCTTTCTTCCCCACAACTTCAACCCCGCCAAGCTCTACCTGGGCGATGGGGGGGCCATGCTGCTGGGCTTTCTCCTGGCGGCCATTTCCACCGAAGGTGCCCTCAAGGGCGCGGCCACCATCAGCATCGCGGTGCCCATTTTGATTCTGGCAGTACCGGTTACGGATCTCCTCTGCGCGGTGGTGCGCCGGGTGCAGAACGGAGTCCCCGTCTACCAGGCGGACCGCTCCCATTTCCACCACCGGCTGCTGGATCTGGGCCTCAGCCAGAGGCAGATCGCTGGCCTAGCCTATCTGATCACCGTCCTTTCCGCAACCGCGGCGGTGCTCACTGCGCAGTTAACCCGGGCCCCTTGGCTGGTGGCCCTGCTTTTGGGCCTCCTCTTCTGGTATGGTTCCATGCGGGTGGGCATGATCCAGCCCTTCGGATCCCATAAGGGAGAAAACAAAGATGTTTAAGCTGGCGCTGGTCTTTGGCACCAGGCCCGAGGCCATCAAGATGGCCCCCCTGGTTAAGGCCTGCCGGGGGGTTGGGCACTGGGATACCAGGGTGATCATCACCGGCCAGCACCGGGAAATGGTGGACCAGGTGCTGGAGCTGTTTGGTATCGAACCGGATTACGACCTGGACATCATGAGCCACGGGCAGACCTTAACGGATATCTCCCAGCGCACCCTGCGGGGCATGGCAGGGATTTTGCGCGAGTGGCGCCCGGATCTGGTTTTGGTTCACGGGGATACCAATACCGCCTTTGCCGCGGCCTTAGCCGCCTTTTACGAGCGCATCCCCGTGGGGCACGTGGAGGCGGGGCTGCGCACTCCTTCTGTGCAGAGCCCCTTTCCCGAAGAGGCCAACCGGCGCCTCATTGATGTCCTGGCCACGTGGTATTTTGCCCCCACCGAGCGGGCTGCGGAGAACCTCAGGCGGGAAGGGGTGGACCCCCAGCGCATTTTTGTCACGGGGAATACGGTGATCGATGCCCTGCTTGCGGTGGTGGAAGAGGATTACCAGTTCAAAACGCCTGAACTGAGGGGCCTCGATTTCAGCCGGCCCATTCTGGTGGTCACCGCCCACCGCCGGGAGAACTGGGGAGAGCCCCTGGTGGGGATCTGCCAGGCCCTTTTGGCCATCAGCGCGGCCAGCGATCTGCAGATCGTGGTGGCCATGCACAAAAACCCCGACATCCAGGCGGTGATGGAGGAGCTTCTGGGGGCCGATGAGCAGATCATCTTGGTGGATGCCCCTGGCTACCAGGAGTTCGCCAACCTTTTGGCCAGGTGCACCCTGCTTTTGACCGATTCCGGAGGGCTGCAGGAAGAAGCCCCTGCCTTACATAAACCTGTTTTAGTCATGCGTGAAGTCACGGAAAGGCCCGAGGCCCTGGAAGCCGGGACGGTAAGACTTGTGGGTTCCGCGAAAGATAGTATTGTCCAGGGCGTGCTGGAGCTTTTGAGTGATGCGGAACTCTACGCGCGCATGTCCTCCGCGCCCAACCCCTACGGGGATGGGAGGGCGGCCTTGAGGATCTGCGGGATACTGCAGGAGAAATATAAGTAATTGGGGGAACGCTCTATGGCAATGAGACCGGATGAGATCGTAGCGATACTGAGGCGCCAGATCGAGGAATTCGAAACGGAGCTGCAGGTGGAAGATCTGGGTTCCGTCCTCATGGTGGGGGACGGAATCGCTCGCGTCTATGGATTGGAAAAGGCCCTAGCCGGCGAGCTCCTGGAATTCCCCGGCGGCACCTACGGTATGGTGCTCAATCTGGAGCAGGACAACATCGGCGTGGTCATTTTGGGTCCCTATGAGCATATCAAAGAGGGGGATCCCGTAAGGCGCACCAAGCGGGTGGTGCAGGTGCCCGTGGGCGAAGCCATGATCGGCCGGGTGGTCAACCCCCTGGGCCAGCCCATCGACGGCAAGGGGCCCATCAAGACCGACAAGTGGCGGCCCATTGAGACCAGGGCCCCGGGGGTTGTGGACCGGGTCAGCGTCAACCAGCCGCTGCAGACCGGGTTGAAGGCCATTGACTCCCTGGTCCCCATCGGGAGGGGGCAGAGGGAGCTGATCATTGGCGACCGCCAGACCGGCAAAACCGCCATCGCGGTGGACACCATCTTGAACCAGAAGGATCAGGACGTGATCTGCATCTACGTGGCCATCGGCCAGAAGGCCTCCACCGTGGCCGCGGTGGTGGACACCTTCCTCAAGCACGGGGCCATGGATTACACCATCGTGGTTTCAGCCACCGCCAGTGAGCCTTCTCCCCTGCTGTATATCGCCCCCTACGCGGGCTGCGCCATGGGCGAGGAGTTCATGTACCAGGGGAAAGATGTGCTCATCGTCTACGATGACCTTTCCAAGCACGCCGCGGCTTACCGGGAGATGTCCCTGCTTCTGCGCAGGCCCCCCGGGCGGGAAGCCTATCCAGGCGATATTTTCTACATCCACTCCCGCCTTTTGGAGCGGGCTGCCAAGCTCAACGACGAGCTGGGGGGCGGCTCCCTGACGGCGCTGCCCATAATTGAGACCCAGGCCGGAGACATTTCCGCCTACATCCCCACCAACGTGATCTCCATCACCGACGGGCAGATCTACTTGGAGTCGGATCTGTTCTACGCGGGCATCAGGCCAGCGATCAGCGTGGGCCGCTCCGTATCCCGTGTGGGCGGGGCCGCGCAGGTGCCCATGATGCGCAAGGTCGCGGGCACCCTGCGTCTGGAGCTCTCCCAGTACAGGGAGCTGGCTGCCTTTGCCCAGTTCGGCTCGGATCTGGACCGCCAGACCCAGGCCCTTTTGGCCAGGGGCGAGCGCATGTATGAAGTGCTCAAGCAGGAGCAGTATAAGCCCATGCCCGTGGAGGAGCAGGCGGTATCCCTGTACGTTGCGGTCAACGGCTATCTGGACAGCATTGCCGTGGCGGATGTGGTCCGCTTTGAGCGGGAGCTGCTGGAGTTCCTCCGCAAAGAGCGCCCCGCCCTTTTGGCAAAACTCAGGCAGGAGAAGAAGTTCACGGAAGCGATCGAGGAAGAACTGAAAAAGGCCATTGTGGAATTTAAGAAGGAGTTCATCAGTTAGGGGGGTGCAGCATGGCACGGACGAGTCGGGAGATCAAGCGGCGCATCGCCAGCATCTCCAGCACTCAGCAGATCACCAGGGCCATGGAGATGGTCGCCGCGGCCAAACTGCGCAAGGTGCAGGATAGGGTGGCCAGCACCCGCCCGTACTACGAGCGCCTGGCCGGCTCCCTGGCGGTGGTACTCCAGGCGGTGGAGGGGTCCGGCGTGGAGCTCCCGGAAATTGCACAGCGCAGAACCGGTGAGCGTCACTGCCTTGTGGTCTTATCCTCTGACCGGGGGCTGGCGGGGGGCTACAACACCAACGTAATTCGGCGGGCGGAGGCCTTCCTTCAGGAGCATCCCCACACGGAGCTGGTGATCGTGGGCAGGAAAGCCCGGGATTATTTCCGCCGCCGGAACCGCACCGCTTTGGCCGAGTATGTGGGGCTGGGGGACGAGCCCCAGTTCAGGCAGGGTATGGATATCGGCCAGGTGATTTTAGATTTTTACCTCCACGGCATGTTTGATCAGGTTGCGATTTTATACACCCAGTTCATCAATACACTGACCCAGCGGGTCCGGCTGCGCCCCGTTCTGCCNATCCAAAGCGAGATCGCCTCCGGCAGCTCCGGGCCGGAACCGGTGTACATCTTCGAGCCCTCTGCCACTGCAGTGCTGGAAGAGTTGATCCCGCTGTATGTCAATGCCGCGATCTACCAGTCGNTCATCGAGGCCAAGGCCAGCGAGATGGCGGCCAGGATGAATGCCATGGCTCAGGCCACCGACAACGCGGAAGAGCTCATCGAAGAGCTGAACAAGACGTTCCATCGCATGCGCCAGGCGCAGATCACCAAGGAAATTGCGGAAATCGTGGGCGGTGCAGATGCACTGCAAGCGTAGAGACAAGAGGGGGTTTGACCATGAGTGCTAACATGGGGAGAGTGGTTCAAGTCNTCGGCCCGGTAGTGGACATTGAATTTCCGCCGGAGCGGCTGCCGGATCTGCTCACCGCCATCCGCATCGAAGGGGAAGCGGAGGGCCAGAAGATAGATTTGATCGTGGAAGCTGCCCAGCACCTGGGGAACAACATGGTGCGCTGCATCGCCATGGCCTCCACAGACGGCCTGCAGCGGGGCATGCAGGCGGTGGACCTGGGCGGACCCATCACGGTGCCTGTGGGCCCGGAAACTTTGGGCAGGCTGTTCAACGTCTTGGGCCAGCCAATAGACGGCGGTCCCCCCGTGGATGGTGTGGCCCGCTGGCCTATTCACCGCCCCGCGCCCAAGGTGGATGAAGTGGAACCGGCCACGGTCATGCTGGAGACGGGGATTAAGGTTGTGGATCTTCTCGCTCCCTATCCCCGGGGAGGCAAGATCGGCCTCTTTGGCGGCGCAGGTGTGGGCAAGACCATTTTGATCATGGAGATGATCCGCAACATCGCCTACGAGCACGGGGGCTACTCGGTCTTCGCAGGTGTGGGCGAGCGCACCCGGGAAGGGAACGACCTCTACTTCGAGATGAAGCATTCCGGAGTTATAGAAAAGACGGCCATGGTCTTCGGCCAGATGAACGAGCCGCCGGGGGCCCGTCTCCGGGTCGGGCTGGCGGCGCTCACCATCGCCGAGTATTTCCGCGATGAGGAGCGCCAGGATGTGCTCTTGTTTATCGATAATATCTTCCGCTTTACCCAGGCCGGTTCGGAAGTGTCGGCGCTGCTGGGACGGATGCCCTCTGCCGCCGGTTACCAGCCTACCCTGGCCACGGAAATGGGCCAGCTGCAGGAGCGGATCACCACAACCAAATACGGATCCATCACCTCCATCCAGGCCATCTACGTGCCTGCGGATGACTACACGGACCCCGCGCCCGCCACGGCCTTTGCCCACCTGGATGCCACCACCAACCTGGAGCGGAGCATTGCCGAGAAGGGTATCTACCCCGCGGTGGACCCCTTAGCTTCCACCAGCCGCATTCTAGCGCCGGAAGTTGTGGGCCAGGAGCACTATGAGGTGGCCCGGGGCGTGCAGCAGGTCCTCCAGCGCTACCGGGAGCTGCAGGATATCATCGCCATTTTGGGCATGGACGAACTGTCGGAGGAAGACAAGATCATCGTGGCCAGGGCACGGCGCCTGGAGCGCTTCATGTCCCAGCCCATGTTTGTGGCGGAGGCGTTCACCGGCATGCCCGGCAAGTACGTCCCGGTGAAGGAGACGGTGCGGGGCTTTAAGGAGATCCTGGAGGGCAAGCACGACCACCTGCCGGAGAACGCGTTCTACATGGTGGGCACCATCGACGAGGCGGTGGCTAGAGCCCAAGCCCTGGCGAAGGAGAATGCCTGATGGCGGTATTCAGCTTGGAGGTCTTGACCCCGGAAAGGACTGTGGTCAGCACGGAGGTGGAATACGCGCTTCTGCCTGGTACAGATGGGCAGTTCGGCGTTTTGGCCAATCACCAGCCCCTCATGGCGGCTCTGGGCCTCGGCATCATGGAGTTTGGGCCCCTGCGGGGCAAGCGGCGCAAGATCGCCTTAGGCGGCGGTTTTGTGGAGATGCACGGGAACAAGATGGTGATCATAGCCCGCACCGCCGAACTGGCGGAGGAAATCGATGTGCTGCGGGCCCGGGAGGCCAAGCGCCGGGCGGAAGAGCGGCTGCGCTCCCAAAGGTCCGATGTGGACACGGCCCGGGCGCAGATCGCCCTGCAGAAGGCCCTGCTGCGCCTGAAAGTGGCCAATGATGAGTAAAAGCCAGAAGGTCATATGTCCCGCGAAGAAAGCTCCCTCAGGGGGGCTTTTTTGCATAGAATCCAGATTTTAGGAGCATACTAGCGCCAAGGCGGTGATAGTATGCAAGTATGGCGGAAACTAAAAGACAGGCTGCGGACGGCCTGGCAGAAGCGTACCAGCCGCAGGGTGCTCATGGCCATCGTAATCGGCTTGTCCCTCTTGGCCGGTATGGGTCTGGGCATTTACCGGGCCTGGCCCCAGGAGCAGCCCGCGGCCGCGGTGAACCCGGTGACCCGGGAAGAGCTGGATGAACTGGTGGAGGAGAAGGTGCAGAGCGTGATCGCCTCCCTGTACCCTTGGGTGCTGGAGGACCCCACCCAGGTGGTGATGGTGGAGCCGCCTGCCAACCCCCGGCCGNAGCCCGTGGAACCTAGGCCCGAGCCCGAGCCGGAAGTGGAGCCGGCGGTCTCCTTTGAGCGCTTGATCTGGCCTGTGCAGGGGGAAATCGCCACACCCTTCGGCTGGTACCGCCACCCGGTCTACGGCGATTGGCGCTTCAACGCCGGTTTGGAGTTTAGGGTGACCGGTGATGCGGTGCGCACCGTGCTGCCGGGCAAAGTTGCCGCGGTGAACTCCAACGGCGTGGAGATGGAGCTGATCATTGACCACGGCGGCGGCTGGGCCAGCATCTACCGCTCCATCACAGGCATCAAGGTATCCCCAGGTGAACAGGTGAAGCAGAACCAGAACATCGCCTCGCCGGACAGCACAGGCCGCATCTTCTTCGGTCTTACCTACAACGGACAGCCCGTCAATCCCCAGGCGTTTCTCCACTAGCCGCGCATATTGCAAGCCCTGCGGCATATACATGTAAAAAAAGTGCTAGGGGGAAGCGCAGATGAGAGACTATATCCGCAAGCGGGTAGTGGATGTCAGCCTATACATCGTAAAACCAACGCCACTGTGCGGCAAGCGGCTCTGGTTTTCGGGGTGAGTAAGAGCACTGTGCACAAGGACGTGACCGAGCGCTTGCCACGCATTAATAAGGAGCTGGCCGAACAGGTGAAGAGGGTCCTTGAGATAAATAAATCGGAAAGACACATCCGCGGCGGTGAGGCAACCAGGCGTAAATACGGGGTGAAAGGGGCCAGTCGAGCTTCCTAGGGGGCCTGGCGAAAAAAGGATTTGTCCCATCGGTGGCGAACACTATGGCATTGCAGTTTGTGCAGCCAGTGTTTGCAGAGGGGGACAAAAGGTGTTTGGCAAAGATATCGGGATTGATTTGGGTACTGCTAATGTTCTGGTTCATGTGCGCGGTAAAGGCGTTGTCATCCACGAGCCCGCTGTGGTGGCCGTTGATGTGAATACACAGAAAATCTGCGCAATTGGTCAAGAAGCCCGGGAAATGATCGGGCGGACCCCTGGCAATATTAGGGCCATCAGGCCCCTGAAGGAAGGGGTTATCGCGGATTTCACCATCACGGAGGAGATCCTTAAGCACTTCATAAGAAAGGCGGCCGGCTGGGGCTTCCGGCCCCGGGTGATGGTCTGCGTTCCCTCGGGGATTACCACAGTTGAAAAAAGGGCTGTGATTGAGGCGGCGAATCTGGCCGGGGCTAAGGAAGTCTATCTGGTGACCGAGCCCATTGCTGCGGCGGTCGGCTGCGGGCTGGATATTGCCGCGCCCAGCGGCAGCATGGTGGTGGATATTGGCGGCGGTACAACGGATATCGCCGTGATTTCTTTGGGGGGCGAGGTTACAGCCCAATCTCTGCGGGTGGGCGGCATCCACATGGAAGAGGCCATCAGCCGCCATATCAAGCGGGTGTACAACCTGGCCATCGGCGACCGCACCGCGGAGGATATCAAAATTTCCATCGCCAGCGCTTACCCCACCCCCGATAAGCGCATGAGTATCCGGGGGAGGGATCTGGTTACCGGGCTGCCAGCCACGGTGGAAATCAGCTCCGTGGACATCTACCCAGCCCTGGAGGAGCTCCTCATCAGCATTGTGGATGCCATCCGGGGCGTTCTGGAAGTGACCCCGCCTGAGCTCGCCGCCGATATCGTGAACAAGGGCATGGCCCTCACTGGCGGAGGGGCCCTTCTGGACGGGATGGCCCGCTTGATTCAGGAAAAAACGGGAGTGCCGGTTACCCTGGCCGAAGATCCCTTAAGCTGCGTGGTGCGGGGGACGGGCGAGATTTTGGATTCCCTGGACCGCAATCCCAACCGCAGCCAGTTCATCCACAGCTACACTAGGGCGCGCTAAAGCGCCCTAAAGTTTTTTTGGGGCGGTGCCGATAAGGGAAGCAGAAGCGGCAGGGAGGTGATCGTATACTCCGCGGCATCTATACAGCAGCATCGGGTATGCTGGTGGAAACAGTGCGCATGGATGTGGCCAGCAACAACCTGGCCAACGTGGATACAGCCGGCTACCAGCGGCAGACNGCCCACATCTACGCCTCGCCCCAGAGGCCGGTGTTCCGCTTATTCCAGGGACAGGCCCAGGCGTTGGGCACCTTGGGTACGGGAGCTCTGGTGGAGGGCAGTCACACTTCTTTCGCCCCAGGNGTGCTGCGCACAACCGAGAATCCCTTAGATGTGGCCTTGGTTGGGGCGGGCTTTTTTGCCATCATGACACCAGAAGGCCCCAGATACACCCGGGATGGGCGGTTCACCGTGAACCCCAGCGGGCTTTTGGCCACCCTCGACGGGAACCTGGTGCGGGGTGAAAACGGCCCCATCTATGTGGGGGAAGGACCCGTCTTTTTCAGTGAAACGGGGGAGGTGCTGGTGAACGGCCAGGTGGTGGACAGGCTCCTCATTGTGGAGTTCAACGACAGAAGCGGCCTGATCAGAAGGGGGGCCAACCTCTTTGAGGCCACGCCGGAAGCCGGGGATCCCTTCCGCTACCGGGCGGTGGTGGCACCCGGGATGATCGAATTGGCCAACGTGAACGTGGTCAGGGAGATGGTGAACCTGATCAACATTCAAAGGGCCTATGAAGCCAACCAGAAGGTGGTGCAGGCCTTCGATGAGACGCTAGGCAGGATNATCAATGACGTTTAGTGACAGGTAGTAAGCGGCAGGAAGCGAGAGCCTGAGGGGAAANAGGCTGGACTGGCAACAGAAGCCTGGAAGCTATTGACCGACTGAGATAGCTTCACACACCCCTCTCTTAGGCTGTGCTCGAGTTTGGACAGCAAAAGGAGGGTTTTTTGTTATGATGCGCGCTTTATGGACGGCAGCCTCCGGCATGACCGCCCAGCAGACCAAGATCGATGTCATTTCCAACAACCTGGCCAACGTGAACACNACAGGTTTCAAAAAGAGCCGGGTGGACTTTCAAGACCTGCTCTACCAGACGGTGAAGTACGCGGGGACACCTTCCACCACGGGGGCGCAGATCCCCACAGGCATCCAGGTGGGCCACGGGGTGAGGACGGTGGCCACCCAGAAGGTGTTCTCCCAAGGCATGTACCAGCAGACGGACAATCCCCTGGATGTGGTGATTGAAGGCGACGGGTTTTTCCAGGTGCTCCTGCCCGATGGGACCATCTGCTACACCCGGGACGGGGCCTTCAAGATCGATGCCTACGGCCGCCTCACCACCTCCGATGGTTTTCCCATTGAGCCGGAAATTCAGATTCCAGAGGAAGCGGTGGAGGTCAGCAT
>JGI24713J26584_10000946_pt1 | contig 21637 bp, 20 predicted proteins | sample BioPla4DNA1_FD_26584 | JGI IMG/M metagenome (IMG submission 26584) | reverse complement strand
GCCCGATTAAAAAGGTGTTGCCACAGCTGTTGTTTTGTGCTACAATGAGGTTGTTCCAAAAGTTTTTTGCACAAAGAGTGGGTAGTTCCCACTCTTTGCGTTTGTGTATGGAGGGTTGAATGGCTAAACAAAGTATATCCGATATGGTATGGTCAATGGCACTCCCCATTGTTGAGGAGGCCGGGTGCGAACTGGTTGATGTTGAATTCCTCAAGGAAGGCAGCGACTGGTTCTTGCGCATTATTATTGACAAAGACGAGGGCGTCAGCCATGAGGATTGCGAACGGGTTAGTCAGCCCCTGAATAAAATACTTGATGAGAGAGATCCCATATCCCATCCATTCTACTTAGAGGTATCATCTCCAGGTCTGGAACGCCGGCTTAATAGACCCAGAGATTATGAAAGATCCTTGGGAAAGCTGGTTGAAATCCGGTTGTTCAAAGCTGTGGATGGTGTAAAAAGATATGAGGGTCATCTTGATTCCTTCGACGGGAAGGAAGTATCGATCAGGCTTGATTCTGATGAATTAAAGACTTTCTCGCTTGATCAGATCTCAAAAGCAAAGACGATAGTTAAATTTTGATATTGGAGGTATATAGGAGATGAGCGCTGAGTTGCTTCACGCCCTCGAACAATTAGAGAAAGAGAGAGGCATCAATAAGGATATTTTGGTGGATGCCATTGAGCAGGCGTTGATTTCTGCTTATAAGAGGAATTTTGGTTCAGCTCAGAATGTGGAGGTCGTGATTGACAGGACAACCGGAGATGTAAGGGTTTTTACACACAAAACCATTGTGGGCGAAGTTACCGATCCCGCAAACGAGATGTCCATCGATCAGGCTAAACGATTCGGCGCAGACTTTGAAATTGGAGATATAGTTGAGGTTGAGGTAACACCTAGAAAATTCGGCAGAATTGCAGCGCAGACGGCCAAGCAGGTTGTCATGCAGAGGATTCGTGAAGCTGAGCGCGGCATTATATTTGATGAGTTTTCCAATAAGGAAGAAGATATTGTAAACGGGATTATTGGCAGATTCGACCGGAGAAACATTATTATAGATCTGGGCCGTGCCGAGGCCATACTGCCTCCCGGGGAACAGACACCCGGAGAAAAGTACAATGTTCACGACCGCATAAAGGTTTATGTGATCAATGTAAAGAAGACCAACAAGAATCCCCAGATCTATGTTTCGAGAACCCATCCCGGTCTGGTGAAAAGACTTTTGGAGCTTGAGGTTCCTGAGATTGCCGATGGTACGGTTGAAATCAAGAATATTGCCAGGGAGGCCGGCTCCAGAACCAAGATCGCCATTCACTCCAGGAATGAGGATGTTGATCCCGTTGGGGCTTGTGTTGGCCAGAAGGGCAGCAGGATCCGTGCTATCGTGGACGAGCTCAAGGGAGAAATGATTGATGTCATCAAATGGAGCAGCAATCCTGAAGAGTATATAGCGAGCAGCCTGAGCCCGGCCAAGGTAGTTCAGGTTGATCTGGACGAAGAGGCCAAGGTTGCCAGGGTGATTGTACCCGATTTTCAACTGTCCTTGGCCATCGGTAAGGAAGGACAGAATGCAAGACTTGCGGCAAAGCTAACTGGATGGAAGATAGATATTAAGAGTGAATCCCAGTTGAGAAGTCAGATAGAATACGAACTTTTTCACCCGGATGCAGCTTCTGACGATGAGGAGGATACCGAATCCTATGATGTCCTTGAGGAAGCATACGATCCGGAGGAAGACATGGAGTCCTACGCTGACCCTGAAGATTTGGACGAGGTCAGAGAACTGGAATTTCCTGCTGATGAAGAGACTGGGGAGGAAACCCTGGATGAGGCAGACGATGATAATATAGAAGCCGTGGATCATGAAGATGAAGATCAGGGATCCGAAGACGATGACCCCGATTCCGACGAACCGGCAGAGCATATCCCTGAAGAGGGTCCGGAGAATGAGGAATCCTCCGAAGACGGGGATGAAGAATCTGCTGATGATGAAGAGAATCAGTAAACCTTTGCAGCGTATTTGTATGAGGTGGGTGAGTTGAAAAGAAAAAAGAAGATCCCCATGCGCCGATGCGTCGGATGCAGGGAAATGAAGGAGAAGCGGGAACTGCTAAGAATTGTTAGGAACAACGAAGGTGAGATCTTTGTGGACCCCACCGGCAAGAAGAATGGCAGGGGAGCATACATCTGCAAGGATAAGACCTGTTATGAGCAAGCCGTGAAAACGAGAAGCCTGAGCCGCGAATTTGGATGCGAAATACCCAAAGAGGTTTATGAAGAAATTGCACAGCAGTTGGAGGCCTATGGCGGAGAGTAAGATATATTCCTTTATCGGACTTGCCAAAAAGGCCGGTGGTGTTGCTGCCGGCGATTATGCCGTTGAGTACGCCATAAAACGCGGCAGAGCGGCTTGCGTGATTCTGGCAGAGGATGCCTCACCCAACACGGCTAAGAAGTATAGGAATTACTGTGGCGTAAGGGGCATAAAACTCATCAGCTTCGGTGCCAAGCGGCGCCTGGGTCAGATTCTGGGCAAAGAGGTGTACTCGGTTATAGCTATTACCGACAAACGCTTCTCATCCAGGATAGAGGAAATGATTGGAGCAGCAAACCACGACAATAGAGTTGATGGCTGAGGCCATTGGCAGAACACACGGGGGTGGCTTTTTTGAACAAACTGAAAATTCATGAGCTTGCGAAGGAGCTTAATGTTACGAGCAAGAGGCTCATGGAAAAACTGGAGGAAATCAATATTCATCCCAAGAGTCATATGTCGACTCTTAATGATGATGAACTGGAACGGCTCTATAAGCATATAGGGATAGTCGATCGTACCCAGAAAAAAGATGCCTCGGAATCAAAGAAGGATTCCAGGAAAACTGACCGTTCTGAGAGTGTTGCAAAGAGGGGCGTTCCCCGTATTATCAGGAAAACCGAAGTCGTGGTTCATGATGATTATACTCTGGCTGAACATAAAGAAAAGAAGAGGGAGAGGCGCAGCTATGTCCGCACATCTGATTCCAATGACGGATTGATGGCCGGATATACCAGAAGCAGCCATGACAGCGTCATATCCGCTATAAGAAAGCGCCCGAAGAAGGAGGAGCCCGAGGCTCAGCCTGAAGAGAAGAAACAGGAACCTGTGGATATCCTGGATTCCATCGTTGTTTCGGACAGGATTAAGAAGCCGGTTGACGATATATTGAGCATAAAAAAAGTAGCACACATATCTGATTTTGAAAAAGCTGAAGACAGTGACAAATCCAGCGAAATGGAAGAACAGGAAAGCATGCAGAAGGAAACAACATCAGCCGAGACCAAAAAGGCAGAAGAAAAGAAGACTCAGACAGCAGCTAAGACCGGTGAAAAGACTGAGGATAAAGAGAAACAGGCTCAAAAGGCTGAAACCGTAGCGACAAAGGCAAAAGACGAGAAAGAGGAATATGCTCAAAAATCAGCCGAGCAGCCTGCCAGTGCCGTGGTTGCCCGGGATGAACGCAGGAAGAGTTCGGCAAGGGATGAAAAGTCCGACGCCAGGACAGCAGCTGAGGACAGCTCAAGCAAGACCGAGCAGCGCACCCCAGCCGCTGGAGCGGCTGCTACTTCCGACAGGGGTAGCGGAGACCCACAGAAAAGGTCCAGGGGAGATTACCCGCGCCGTGGCGAAAGAAGGCCATCCGGAGAGGGAAGAACGGCCGGAAGAGCCTATGGGGATCGTCGTTCCGACAGAAGGAGCGACCAGTTGGTGATACCCAAGGTTTCGATACCTGCCGGGCAGGCCGAGGAAAAGGTGTTAACCCGCGGTGAACGCCGGGAGATGCAGGTTGTTGAAAAGAGAAAGGAAGAAAAGAAGGAACAGAAGAGAGAAACTGTAAGACCCGCAGCAGCATTCTCCCAGAAGAGCCGTATGAAGAAAAAGATTGATATTGTGGGGCACAAAGCAAGTGTATCCGATATGATGTCGGATGAATTTGTGATAGATACATTCTACGATGACGCTCACGAGGCAAAGAATGTTAAGCGCGCAGAAAAGCGCTTGAAGAAGGGGAAGGTTAAAAAAGAGAAGCATATTCCACCAAAAGCTGTTCTTACCGATATTACAATTCCTGAGATCATTACCGTCAAGGAGTTGGCCGAAGCGCTGAAGAAGACCTCTGCAGATGTGATTAAGAAATTGTTCCTGATGGGCATTGCAGTGACACAGAACGAGGAATTGGATTTTGATACTGCGGCCATTCTGGCAGATGAATATGGTGTTAAGGCACATAAAGCAGTGGTGGTGAGCGAAGAGGATATCCTCTTTGATGACAGTGAGGACGCTGAGGAAGATCTGAAGCCTCGTGCTCCGGTTGTTGTTGTCATGGGTCATGTTGACCACGGTAAAACCTCGCTGCTGGACGCCATAAGAAGTGCGAATATTGTAGAACACGAGGCGGGCGGGATCACCCAGCGTATTGGAGCCTACACGGTTAACCTGAACGGTCGGGACATCACCTTCCTGGATACCCCTGGTCATGAGGCGTTTACTGCCATGCGCGCCAGAGGTGCTCAGGTTACCGATATCGCCATCCTGGTGGTAGCTGCGGATGACGGTGTCATGCCCCAGACCGTAGAGGCCATCAACCATGCCAAGGCTGCAGGTGTATCGATTATTGTGGCTATAAACAAGATCGACAGACCAAATGCCAATCCGGACAGGGTGAAGCAGGAGCTCAGCGAGCACGGTTTGTTGATTGAGGAATGGGGCGGAGATGTCATTGCTGTTCCCGTATCGGCCAAAAAGCGTGAGAATATCGACCAGCTTCTGGAGATGGTTCTCCTTACCGCAGATATTCTGGAATTGAAGGCCAATCCCAACAAGCAGGCCAAAGGTACGGTCATTGAGGCTATGCTTGATAAGAACAGAGGTCCTGTGGCAACCCTGCTGGTACAAAGAGGAACCCTGAAGACCGGAGATTTCGTGCTTTCAGGTTCGGCCTACGGGCATATACGATCCATGGTCAATGATAAGGGCAAGAAGATTAAGGAAGCCGGGCCATCGGTTCCGGTGGAGGTTTTCGGTCTGTCAGAGGTGCCGGAGGCAGGAGAAGTATTCTATGTGGTGACCGATGAAAAGACAGCCAAGCAGCTTGCGGAGAAACGAAAGGCTCAGGCCAGGGAGAAGAGCATCGGATCACGCAGCAGAGTTTCCCTGGAGGATCTGTTCAGTCAGATTCAGGAAGGTCAGGTGAAGGATCTCAACCTTATTGTCAAGGCTGACGTTCAGGGCTCTGTGGAGGCCATCAGGCAGTCCATGGAGAAGCTCAGCAATGAAGAGGTCAAGGTTAAGGTTATACATGGCGCAGTTGGTGCTATTGCCGAGTCCGACGTGGCTTTGGCCGATGTTTCCAATGCCATCATCATAGGCTTCAATGTCCGTCCGGGAGTCAATGTTATGGAGGCTGCCCAGGCGGCAGACGTTGATATAAGACTGTACAGGGTTATCTATGATGCCATTGAAGATATCGAGAAAGCCATGAAGGGTATGCTCAAGCCCACCTATAAAGAGGTTGTGGACGGTCATGTTGAGATACGCCAGCTGTTCAAGGTTTCAAGCCTTGGTACCATTGGCGGCGCCTATGTTCTTGATGGAAAGATAAACAGAAACTCCGACATTAGGCTGGTTCGTGACGGTATTGTAGTTTACGAAGGAAAGCTTGCGTCGTTGAAACGCTTCAAGGATGACGTGCGTGAGGTCAGCGCCGGTTATGAATGCGGTCTGATGATAGAAAGATTCAATGACATAAAGGAAGGCGACATTATAGAAGCCTACCATATGGAAGAGATACAGCGCTGAGTCCTTAAAAGATAGCGGTGTGGATATAATTCGCCGTTCCGGAGGTCCGGAGCGGTGAATTTACAATCCGGGGATTTCAGTGTGTCAGTTCAGTAAACGGTCGACAATGGGTATATTATAGTATTGGGCATATAAACTATGCGTGGCTATAAGACGATATCGAGCCCATGATGATAAAGAAGAGGGATGAAAGTTATGGATAGAACCGACAGGATTTCAGAGGAGATCAAAAAAGAACTGAGTAATATCATCAGAGATAGCATCAAAGATCCCCGACTTCCGGATTTTGTATCGATTACTGCTGTAAGGGTAACCAGAGATCTGAGATATGCTAAGGTCTATGTGAGCATATACGGGGATGAAGAAAAAAAGAAGGATGCCATTACGGCTCTGACCAGCGCCTCGGGATTTATCCGCCGGGAAATAGGACAGAGGATCAGTTTGCGCTATACGCCCGAGATCCAATTCAAGCTTGATGAATCCATTGAGCATGGGATCCATATCAGCAAGCTCATTGAGGAAACCATGGGCGGATCGGGGAAGGCATCCGACAGCGATTAATCTGTAGTGAAGGAAAGAAAGAATATGTCTGATCAAAAACTGGAGGCTATTGCGGAACTTCTCAGCAAGGCCAGTAATATTGCTATCATGCCCCATCTGAATGTGGATGGGGATGCGCTGGGAGCCTCCCTGGCTTTGGCACTGGCTCTGAACAGCCATCATTGCCAGGTGGATGTGCTCATAGAGGAGGAGGTTCCTGCCACGCTGGATTTCCTGCCAGGTCTGGATTTAATCAAGAATACCCCGAAAGACCGGTACCATGTGGCTGTGAATATTGACAACGGGGATATCAACAGGCTGGGTGAGAGACTGGGTATATACCAGAACGCAGAGATTCGTCTGAGCCTGGATCATCATGCCACCAACAAGGTTGAGGCCGACATATCCTATGTTAACACAGATGCATCGGCTACCGGAGAGATCATTTTCAGGCTTCTGACCGAGTATATGGGACTTCCCATCACCAAGGATATTGCCCTGTGCCTGTATACCGCCATCATCACCGATACCGGTGGCTTCCGGTTCTCCAATACCACACCCGAAACCATGGAGATTGCCGGCGCGCTGATGAGAACCGGCATCGATTTTACCTATGCCAATATGAAGGTGTTCGACAGGATATCCTATGCCAAACTCTTCTTGATGAAGCAGACCATGAATTCTCTGAAACTCCTTTTCGATGGGAAATTGGCTGTATCATATCTGCGCTGGGGTGATCTTGCCTCCTTCAACGCCAAGCTGGAAGATACTGAAGGGCTTGTGAATATTGGAAGAAACCTGGAAGGAGTGGAGGTTTCCCTGTTTCTTAAGGAAGAGAAGCCGGGAAATTTCAAGGGCAGCCTGAGATCCAACGATCATGTGGACGTTTCAAAGGTTGCTGAAAGGTTTGGCGGAGGCGGCCATAAACGAGCCGCCGGGTTCAGTGCAGAGGGTGATCTGGAGGATATCGTCAGATCCCTGGCAGATGTCATTAAGGTCAGCTTGAAGGGTGAAGGATGAATGGATGGTATACTTAATATAAACAAGCCCTCCGGTATGACCTCATTCGGAGTCATTCGCAGGCTGAGGGGGATTTTGAAGATAAAGAAAATTGGACATGCCGGCACCCTTGATCCTGATGCGACTGGGGTGCTTCCTGTTTGTGTCGGAAGAGCCACCAAGGTCATAGAATTCCTGATGGAGAAGGACAAGTCCTACCATGTGGTGCTAAGGCTGGGCGTTGAGACCGATACCCAGGATGCCTCTGGGGAAATACTTGCCTGTAGGGAGGTTGCCAGCACCGATGAAGAGATACGGGNAGCCATTCTTTCCTTTGTGGGGGATATCATGCAGGTACCACCCATGTACTCGGCTGTCCGGATAAATGGGAAGAGGCTTTATGAAATGGCGCGCCAGGGCATTGAGATCGAAAGAAAGCCCCGCCCGGTAGCCATAAAAGCTATTGAAAACCTTAAAATTTTAAGAGAGGGTGAGGATGTCAGGGTCATCTTTGACGTTTCATGTTCCAAGGGTACCTATGTCAGAACCCTCTGTGCCGATATAGGAGCCAGGCTGGGCTGCGGCGGNCATATGGAATCCCTGGTCAGAACCAGAACCGGCCCGTTCCACCTGGAAGACTCCATTACTCTTGAGGAAGTGCAGAAGCGTGCCGATGACGGTTCCTTACCGGATGTTGTCCTTGAAATGGACATGGCACTGACTGATTTTCCATGCTTAACGGTGACTGGCGATCAGGCCCGAAGACTGGGAAACGGCATGGCCGTTCCCTGTCCAGGCTCTTTGGATGAGTGGGGGAGCCTTGTCAGGATATATCATGAGAACGGAAGTTTTATCTCCATAGGGAAGATTATTGGCCAGGGCGGCAAACAGATGATCAAAAGCCAAAAATGGCTGGGGGGACGGTAAATTGCAGGTCATTACACGGACAGACAAACTGGACAGGAACATATACACCGGTGTTGGATTGGGGAATTTTGACGGGCTTCATATAGGTCATATGGCGCTGATCGGAACACTCATCAGCGAATGCCGCCTGAATGGGCTTGCATCCGTGGTCTATACCTTCAGGAAGCATCCTGAAAACATACTTAGAAAGAATCTGGTAAATCCCCTTATCACATCCAATGATCAGAAAATAAGGGTACTTGAGGCTCAGGATATTGACTGGCTTTATTACCAGGATTTTGACGAGGAATTCTCCCATCTCTCGCCGGAGGATTTTATTAAAAACATCCTGGTGGACGGGCTTAACATGAGGCTGGCCGTTGTGGGTTTCAACTATCGTTTCGGTTATATGGGAAAGGGCGATCCCGAACTATTAAAGAGGCTGGGAGATAAGTACGGCTTCAGGGTTATTGTGGTTCCGCCAGTCAGAGTGAACTCGGAGATTGTGAGCAGCACACTCATCCGACAGTACATTAAAAAGGGGAAGATGGAAAGGGTGTTTCAGCTCCTGGGACGGCATTTCTCACTGAAAGGCATGGTTGTTGACGGCCGCAGAATTGGGCGTACCCTGGGATTTCCTACAGCCAACATCATCGCTGATCCGGAGATGGTGGTACCGGCCAATGGTGTTTATATCACCAAGACCTTCACCGATAACAGGTGGTTGAACAGCATAACCAATGTTGGCTATGCTCCGACTGTGAGGGGCAGGGAAGGCAGGTTCAGCATAGAGACTCATATTTTGGATTATCATGACGACTTGTACGGCAGGGAAATAGAGGTTTGCTTCTTCAAAAAACTGAGGGGGGAGAAGCGCTTTGAGAGCGTAGACGCCCTTAAGAGGCAAGTCCTGGAAGACATTGAAAGGGCTGCAGACTACTGGGAAGTGCTCAAATAAAGACCTTGTTATTACTTCAACATAGCTTATGAAGATGCGTGGTTTCGGGAATACTCCTTAAAAGGAGAGTATGATCATGAAATCACGCATTTCTTTTCTTAAATATCTTTTTTTAATCCTTTTGCTGTTTCTTGCTTTCAGGATGTTCTCCATTCAGGCGGTAATGGGTGACGAGTATTCCGAAGCTGCGGCGGTTCAGCGCTGGAGGTATACAAGAATCCATAACGAGCGGGGGGACATATTGGACAGGAACGGCATAAAGTTCACAAACCGTCATAAACAGTCCCTTGCCCTGATCCAGCCGGCGGACCTTCTGAAGGATGCATCGGGGCTGAGCCGGGCATCCGATCTTCTGGGCAAGCCCATGGATGAACTGGAGGGCGTCGTCGCAAGGAATTACCTGCCCTATGCCATCAAGGTATCGGATGAACAGGCGGACGCGATTATGAATGCCGGGATAACCGGATTGAGCATAGTGGAAGTTCCGGTACGCAACTCGGAAGAGATGCTGGCTGCCCATGTTATAGGATATGTTGATGAAAGGGGAGAGGAAGGACTTTCGGGTATAGAGAAGGTTTATCAGAATACACTGGAGAAGGGCGGAGGCGTTTATGCAGGGGTGCTGGCCGATGCGGGGAATTCAGCCATGGAGCAATTCGGGTACCGCATCTGGGACACCACGGGAGTGCATAAGCTTAATATAAAAACAACGCTGGATTACCATATGCAGCAAATTGTTGAGGAAACCATGGACATGATGGTAGACCGGGGAGCGGTTGTCATTGTGGACATTCTTAACGGGGATCTTTTGGCAATGGCTTCACGTCCTGCTTTTAACCCTTCAAACGTTAACCATGCTCTTAAAGATGAAACCCAGCCCTTGTTCAACCGGGCATTGGGTGAGTATACCCCTGGCTCTATCTTCAAGATTGTCACGGCCGCAGCGGCTCTGGAAAAAGGGATTTCTCCCGAGGTTACCCATGATTGTCCGGGCTATGTCATGATGGGAGATCTGATGATGAAATGCTGGAACTACGACAGGGGCGGTCATGGGGCGCTGGATATGGCTCAGGGCTTTGCTCAGTCCTGCAACTCCTACTTTATCGGTCTGGGACAGCAGGTGGGCAAAAACGACATCATTGCCATGGCAGAAAGACTTGGTTTGGGGCAAAGAACAGGCTTGTACCATCAGGGTATTGACGAGCCTTATGGGCTTTTGCCCAACACCATGGGCTATACCTCACCCGCCGAGATCGCCAACCTGTCAATTGGTCAGGGGGATCTTCTCATTTCCCCTGTTCAGGCAGCCAACCTGGTGTCAGTTATCGCCAATGGCGGTATTCTCAACAGGGTCTCGGTTATAGACTGCATTGTCAACGACCGGGGTGAAAAAATTAGAAATATAAAATCTCCGGCATGGGAGCGGGTGCTAAAAAAGGAGACCGCCGAGACCCTCCAAAAGATGATGATGATGACTGTGGAGGATGGCACTGGCCGTCTGGCAAATATCCAGGGCTTTGGCGGAAGTGCCGGAAAAACAGGAAGCGCTGAAACCGGATGGATCCGGAATGACAGGGATGTACTGCATGCCTGGTTTGTGGGATATTTCCCCGTGGTCAGCCCGCGGTATGCCATGAGTGTATTTATTGAGGACGGCACCAGTGGAGGTATTAGTGCCGCTCCGGTATTTGCTGAGATCTCAGCCAGGATACTGGATTTGGGCTACTGAGCCGTTCATAGGGCGACCCTGCCTTTTACGGAATCACTTAATCTCATACTTAGTCCGCCGTTTCCTTTCTTACCCATATCAGACAAATGAAAACCTCACACGTAGAATTAGATGAAAAGATAGGAACTGAGTTCCTCATTTTCGGGAATAGAGGTGTCTGTATGGGAAGAAGGTTTTATAGAAAAATAAACGACAAGATTATTGGAGGCGTGTGTTCGGGTCTGGCCGACTATATCGGCATGGATAAATCCATTGTGAGGCTTCTGGCCTTCGTAGCCATCCTGGCCAGCGGTGTATTACCCGGCTTGATTGTGTACTTCTTGTGTGTCATCATTGTGCCCTATGACGTCCAGGCGAATCGTGGCTCCCACTATGATAACCATGATTACGGACATAGCTACCATGAAGAGAGTACTTTTGCCGATGACAGAGAATATGGTGAGCCCGGGAATGGGAGATCCAGGGTGATATTTGGAACTCTGCTGATCGCAGCGGGGGTTTTTCTTCTGGCCCGCATGTTCTTCGCCTGGCTTGACTGGCGCTATGTTTTTGCGGGGTTGTTGGTCATAAGCGGCCTTTATATGCTGTTTGACGGCAGAAGGGCTTAGGCCGGAAGGGGTGGACGATATGAGAAGATCGCACATAGTCTGGGGATCATTGCTTATAATAATTGGGATATTATGGATACTGGCATCAAGCGGTATGGTTCCGTTTGATATCATGGGTGCTATCAGAACATTATGGCCGGTCTTTATTGTGGCCGCCGGCATCACTCTCCTTTTAAAGAAGGAGGATCATGTGATGAAGGCAGTTGTTTGGGTTTTGGCTATCGCCCTCGTAGGCGGCTATGGGATATACCTGGGTAATGCCGGACACAGTCTTATGGAAGAGGGCAATGACCATGTCTTTGAACTTAAAGATGGCATGGAGCATGCCAAAATGGAGGTCAATACAGGAACCACGAGCATCCGGATAGGATCCGCTGACTCAGCACTGGCGCGGGTTAGCTCCAACATCAAAGGTCTGAGACATAATTATAAAGGCGGCAGGGACAGTACCATACGGTTCTATCAGAGATGGGAACCCCTGGATCTTGGCTCTGGCAGAAACTTTTACGCAAATCTGAGCAAAGATGTAAGGTGGGATCTTGAGCTCAATACCGGCGCTATTGATGGGATTATTGACTTTTCAGGTTTTCCGCTGGAAAATTGTGAAATTAATACAGGTACCTGTGATCTGAGGATTGTGGCAGGAAACCTGCAGGACGAAACCACTGTTAAATGTAACGGTGGTGCTGTAAGCATGAGCATTTCCATACCGGAGGGAACCGGAATCCGCATAGTATCCAACGCTGCAGTGAATGATATCGGCGGGAATGGTATAACCATTGAAAAAAAAGGCAAATACTATGAATCCTCAAATTTCGATTCAGCGGATAGATTTGTTTACCTTCATGTAAACAGCGGTGCCTCGAATATAACGGTGAACGTGCTCTAAAGGTGAAAATCAGACCTACACTGAACTGTCAGCCTGCGTGATGAATGCGGGCTGATTTTTTTGTAGAATCAGCTTTTTGGCATCAGCGGCTGAGACATCTTTCGTCATATTTCCCTGATTAGGTATGGTTCGATGTGGGAAAATACTGCATCGGCACAAAACAATTCAGGTAATATAAAAAGTTTACTTGTAAATTGTGGAATTCAACAATATAATTAGCAGTAGATATACTAAGGAGGTAGGTTCAGTGTGAATAATAAGATTCGTGTTCTGGTAGCGGATGATAATGTCGCATTTGGCATGATAATCTGTGAATTTTTGGAGAGTCAGCCCGACATCGAAGTGACTGCAAGAGTGGAAAATGGTGAGGATGCCATTGACATGATCGAAAAAACCAAACCCGATATTGTCGTGTTGGATATCATCATGCCAAGGCTTGACGGACTGGGTGTGCTTACCCGCTACAAGGATGTCAGTCCATCAGAAAAGCCTTTGTTCATCGTTCTATCTGCTGTGGGACAGGACACGATCACTCAGCAAGCCCTTTCATTGGGTGCTATCTACTACATTGTAAAACCCTTTGATCTGGGAGTTCTTGTTGAGAGAATCAGGGAGCTGGTGAGGACCCACAGCCCCACTGTCCTGCGTATGGAGGGCAGTACCGTAACTCCCGCACCAGCTGTCAAGATAGCCGCTTCAAGCGGTGACAGCGTCCAGTCGAAGATCACCCAGATTATGCGGGATGTTGGTGTACCTGCCCATATCAAGGGCTATCAGTACATGCGCGATGCCATCATGATGGCTTTCAAGGATCGGGAGATTATAAGTGCTGTTACCAAGAGGCTGTATCCTGAGTTGGCCAAGGCTCATAAAACAACTCCCAGCAGGGTTGAACGGGCAATAAGGCATGCTATAGAAGTTGCCTGGAACAGAGGGCGGGTGGATACCATCAATGACCTGTTCGGATATACCATCAATACCCGTAAGGGAAAGCCGACCAATTCGGAATTCATAGCCATGGTGGCCGATACGCTGAGACTGAGCGAGAAGAGCAGTTAGGGATTATCCACAGGAGACATAAGCTGCAATCAGATTATTAATGATTTTAACGGGACGGTTTTTCAAACAGCCGTCCCGCTTCAATTGCTGGCAATTTTTATTCTTCCAACCAGTAAAAACGGGCAAAATCAATTTCCAATAATTGTTGCAAAAGCGGTTATACTACTATATAATTGTTATGACCTAGTTATAATTAAAAGGTTAATTAATTAACGATCTGATGGAATCCCGACTGATTCACAGTTTTGAGGTGAAAAAATGACGACTTACGATAAGATTAATGACCTTCGCCAGAGAAGAGAGCGCATTCTTCAGGGAGGCGGGGAGGAAAGAATCGCAAAGCAGCATCAGGCCGGAAAGCGTACAGCCAGGGAACGGCTAGAGCTTCTTTTGGATGAGGGAAGCTTTGTGGAGATGGACGCCTTTGTTGAAACACGGGGTACCGATTTTGACCTTCAGCAGAAGAAGGTTGCCGGTGATGGTGTCGTAACCGGTTATGGAACCCTGGACGGCAGGCTGGTTTATGTTTCGTCCCAGGATTTTACCGTGATCGGCGGATCTCTGGGTGAGATGCATGCGAAGAAGATTACTAAGGTCATGGATATGGCCATGAAGATGGGAGCCCCATTTATCAGCATCAACGACTCCGGCGGAGCAAGAATTGAGGAGGGGATTGATGCCCTTGGCGGTTTCGGGGAGATTTTCCGAAGAAACACCATGGCCTCGGGTGTCATTCCCCAGATTTCAGTCATCATGGGTCCCTGTGCCGGAGGCGCTGTTTATTCTCCGGCCATTACCGATTTCATATTCATGGTTGAGAATACCAGTCATATGTTCATAACCGGTCCATCGGTTATCAAGGCTGTTACGGGTGAAGATGTAACCTTTGAAGCCCTGGGCGGTGCCGGCGCCCATAGCACTGTCAGCGGTGTGGCTCATTTCGCATCGTCCGATGAAGAGACCTGCTTCAGTCAGATAAAGAAGCTGATCAGCTTCCTGCCGGATAACAATCTGAGTGATCCGGAGATCCTTCTTACCGGGGATGATGTGAACCGGCTGAATGAAGAGTTGAACACCATAATTCCCGACGATCCAAACAAGCCCTACGATATGCTGAACATCATTTCCAGGGTTGTGGATGACGGGGATTTTTTCCAGGTGCACGAGAACTTTGCCAGGAACATCATTGTCGGCTTTGCCCGGATCGGGGGCAGAACTGTTGGGATTGTGGCCAACCAGCCACGGGTCAGTGCAGGTGTTCTTGATGTGGATGCCTCTGATAAGGGAGGGCGTTTTGTCCGTTTCTGTGATGCCTTCAATATCCCACTGATCACCTTTACCGATGTTCCGGGGTATCTGCCGGGGGTAAAACAGGAACATAGCGGCATCATAAGGCATGGAGCCAAGCTGTTATATGCTTTTTCAGAGGCAACGGTTCCCAAGATTAATATCATCGTCCGTAAGGCCTATGGCGGTGCCTATATTGCCATGAACAGCAAGCATCTGGGCGCAGATATGGTGCTGGCATGGCCTACGGCGGAGATAGCCGTCATGGGTCCCGATGGAGCCGCCAATATTATCTTCAAAAAGGAGATCGGCAAAGCCGATGACCCTATTGCCTTCAGAAAGGAAAAGATTCAGGAGTACAGGGACAAGTTTTCCAATCCCTATATTGCAGCTGCCAGGGGTTATGTGGATGATGTGATAGAGCCTGCCACAACCCGTCAGCGTATTGCAGGCACGCTGGATATGCTGTCAGGAAAGCGGGAAACAAGACCGCCCAGAAAACATGGAAACATACCTCTTTAAAAAATACGGCACCACTATATGCCACAGGTCATCCCGCATTTTTCGGGAATAAGCATAAGACAGAACGATCAGGGTATGATCAGGCAATGATGCCAATATCTTGATCGACGGATGGAAGGAGCTGCCATGATGAGAAAGTTTGTTGTAAATGTAAATGGTAATCGTTATGAAGTAGATGTCGAGGAGGTTGGGGTATCGGCTCCAGCCGCCCCTGCGATGGGAACAGCCACAGCAGCGGCACCGGCACCGATGGCTTACGAAACACCTGCAACCCCGGCTGCGCCTGCACCCGCCCCCGTTCAAGGGCCTGAATCCGCTCCTGCGCCCCAGACTCCATCAGGAACGGCAGGTTCCATTAAGATCACCTCTCCAATGCCCGGAACCATACTTGATATCAAGGTGAATACAGGTGACAGCGTGAAAAAGGGTACGGTCATCGCAATCCTTGAAGCCATGAAGATGGAAAATGAGATCCTGGCACCAAAGGATGCCGTAGTAGCCAGTATAGACGTTTCCAGAAATCAGCAGGTGAACAGCGGGGACGTTATAATGACTTTAAATTGAGCCAGTTGGGAGGACTTATAGATAATGGGTGTTAAGATTACAGAAACTGTTTTGCGTGATGCACATCAATCCCTTATCGCTACCAGGATGACCACCGATGATATGCTGCCCATAGTAGAAAAGCTGGATCAGGTGGGCTACCACTCATTGGAATGCTGGGGAGGAGCCACCTTCGATTCATGCCTGAGGTTTTTGAACGAGGATCCCTGGGAAAGGCTTCGGAAGATACGGGAGAAAGCGAAAAAGACAAATCTGCAGATGCTCCTGCGAGGTCAGAACCTTGTAGGATACAAGCATTACGCCGATGATGTGGTGGATTATTTCGTACAGAAATCCATTGCCAACGGTATTAATATCATCAGAATATTTGATGCCCTCAACGATCTGAGGAATGTGGAGCGGGCAATAAAAGCCTGCAAGAAAGAAGGGGGACACGCTCAGGGGTGTTTTTCCTATACCACCAGTCCATATCACAGTCTTGACAAATTTGTGGAGGATGCCAGGATCCTTGTTGAGATGGGTGCGGACTCGATTTGCATTAAGGATATGGCCGGTCTTCTGGTTCCCTACCAGGCCTATGAATTGGTGAAAGCCCTCAAGGAGAATGTGAAGGTTCCCATCCAGCTTCATACCCACTATACCAGCGGGGTAGGATCCATGACCTATCTTAAGGCCATTGAGGCGGGAGTGGACGTGATAGACTGCGCCGTTTCCCCTATGGCCATGGGTACATCCCAGCCCCCCACAGAGTCCCTGGTGGCGACCTTGAAGGATACACCCTATGATACAGGGTATAATCTTGAACTCCTGACCGAAATAGCCGATTATTTCCGCAGCCTCAGGGAGAAATATCTGGGCAGCGGCCTTTTAAACACCAAGGTTATGGGTGTCGATGTCAACGCACTGATCTATCAGGTACCCGGAGGAATGCTTTCGAATCTGGTCTCCCAACTGAAACAGGCGGGGAAAGAAGACCTGTACATGGATGTTCTAAAGGAGATACCCAGGGTGAGGGAGGATTTGGGATATCCGCCCCTTGTTACGCCCACAAGCCAGATAGTTGGAACCCAGGCTGTACTGAATGTTATTTCAGGTGAACGCTACAAGATGGTGCCCAAGGAGACCAAGGGTCTTGTCAGGGGTGAATATGGCAAAACTCCTGCCCCCATATCTGAAGAGATCACAAAAAAGATTATCGGGGATGAGGAGCCCATTACATGCAGACCGGCGGATCTTATTCCCAACGAACTGGACAGAATCAAGGCTGAGATGGCTGAGTATATGGAACAGGAAGAGGATGTCCTGACCTATGCCATGTATCCCCAGGTGGCGCCCAAGTTCTTTGAATACAGGAGGGCACAGAGATATAAAATTGATCCCGATATGGTGAGCTATGAATACAGGATCCATCCTCTGGGATGAATGATTGATTGGCTTTAAGCCTCCCTTCCGCTGGGTATGGGAGGTTTTTTATTAATAATTGTGTCGGCTACTCATTTTTCGGGTAAATAAACAATGTAAGTCCTTAAAAAAGGAGTTGATTTTTGTGGATATTGCGGCACTATCGGTTATCTCTCACCAAAACGCAGTCAAACAGCAGGCGGGTATTGCGGTATTGAAAAAAGCCATGGATAACATGGAATCAAATAACCAGGCTCTGATCAAGGTGATGGAGAAAAGTGTCAATCCCCATATTGGTGCCAATGTGGACATTAAAGTCTGATCTGTGACAGCAATTCCATTGCCGTATCTTTTTTATCCCTCCATTAATCTGTCGACAGCAGTCGCATTTTTTTATACCTTTTTTTAATACACAAGAATGGGAAAACGTGATAGAATAGTCCAGGTAATTTATGCTAAGACTATATTTGAGGAAAGGTATGAACTACAATGAGAAAACTGAGTTTTGACTACAAGAATGCACTGGGTTTTATCAGCGAACATGAAATCAGCTATTTGGAGCCCCAGGTTCTTTCGGCTCATAATATGCTCCATGAGAGAAGCGGGCCGGGAAGTGACTATCTGGGTTGGGTTGAACTTCCCCATGGGTACGACAGGGAAGAATTCAGCCGAATCCAAAAAGCCGCTGAGAAGATACGTCAGGATTCGGATGTTCTGATTGTGGTTGGAATCGGAGGATCGTACCTGGGAGCAAGGGCTGCCATTGAAGCACTGACCCATTCGTTCTACAATATGCTCCCAAAGGAAAAGCGTAACGGTCCTGAGATTTATTTCGCCGGAAACAGCATAAGTTCCACCTATCTGGCCGAACTGCTGGAATTGGTAGAGGGCAGGGAGATATCGGTCAATGTTATTTCCAAATCGGGTACCACCACCGAGCCTGCCATTGCGTTCAGGATCATAAAGGATTATATGGAAAAGAAGTATGGGAAGGAAGGAGCCAGGGGTCGTATCTATGCCACCACCGACAAGGCAAAGGGTGCACTGAAGACCCTGGCGGATTCAGAAGGGTATGAGCAGTTCGTCATTCCTGATGATGTGGGCGGCCGTTTTTCGGTTCTCACGGCTGTAGGCCTTCTTCCTATTGCGGCAGCCGGTGTGGATATTGCCGGGATGATGAAGGGCGCTCAGGATGCGTATGTTGATTGCAAAAAGCCTTATTCTGAGAATGACTGCTACCTTTACGCAGCGGTTCGGAATGCCCTTTACAGGAAAGGGAAAACCACCGAGATACTCGTAAACTACGAACCATCCCTCCACTATCTTACCGAATGGTGGAAGCAACTGTACGGAGAGAGTGAGGGCAAGGATAAAAAAGGAATATTCCCTGCGGGGGTGGATTTCTCAACAGACCTTCATTCCATGGGGCAGTACATCCAGGATGGACTGAGGAATATTTTCGAGACAGTTCTCAATGTGGAGAAGTGCAAAAAAAACCTTGACATGATAAAGACGGAGGATGACCTGGATAAACTAAATTATCTTGCCGGCAGGGAGATGGATTTTGTCAATAAGATGGCCATGAAGGGAACCATCCTGGCCCATGTGGACGGAGGGGTCCCCAACTTGGTTGTGAGCGTTCCTGAAATGACCGCCTACTGGTTTGGTTATCTGGTTTATTTCTTCGAGAAGGCCTGCGGCATAAGCGGTTATCTTTTAGGGGTCAATCCCTTCGATCAGCCCGGAGTGGAAGCCTATAAGAAGAATATGTTCGCACTGCTGGGCAAACCAGGCTTTGAGGCGGAAAAGGCAGAACTGGAAAAGCGTCTCTGATCCTTCCGCCGGTCATGANAAATTGTTACTTGTCATGTAATATTCTTTGTGTTACAATTGTACGTGCTGTATAAACTCAATGGAGGTTGCGAGTGTAATGAGTCTGGTTGTTAATATTATATATCTGATCATCTGTCTGGCCATAATAGCCATTGTACTGCTTCAGTCGGGAAGATCTGCCGGCCTGAGCGGATCCATCGCTGGAGGCGCGGAGACTTTCTTCGGTAAAAACAAGGCTCGTGCCTATGAAGCNCTGCTCAGCAAGTATACCGGATGGATTGCGGTACTGTTTGTTATTGTTTCCATAATACTCGTATTCCTTCTGAGGGAATGATTTTGTAAATTCGCTTTAGATGGGCTGTACATGCAATCCCGCATGTATGGCCTTTTGTATTTTTACCTGTATTCGGGCTGTGGGCACAGTCCGGATAAGCAGACGGAGGGAGACCCATGCCGGAATTTAAGCTCAAATCAGATTATAAGCCGACCGGCGACCAGCCCCAGGCTATTGAGCAGCTCACAGAGCTGATAAAGAGCAACAGCCGTCATCAGACACTTTTGGGCGTCACGGGTTCGGGTAAGACCTATACTATTGCCAATGTCATCGAGAGGGTTCAAAAGCCCACGCTGGTTATTGCCCATAACAAGACACTGGCCGCTCAGCTCTGCAATGAATTCACCGAGTTCTTTCCGGATAATGCGGTGGAGTACTTTGTCAGCTATTATGACTATTACCAGCCCGAAGCCTATATTCCTTCCACCGATACCTATATTGAGAAGGATTCCTCTATAAACGATGAGATCGACAAGCTGCGGCACTCGGCCACAGCCGCCCTTTTTGAGAGGCGGGATGTGATCATCGTTGCCAGCGTTTCCTGTATCTATGGTCTGGGTGACCCGGAGGATTACACCGACCTGATGCTGTCCCTAAGACCAGGGATGATCAAGGATCGTGACGAGGTTATCGAAAAGCTTGTGGACATCCAGTACACCAGGAATCAATATGATTTCAAACGGGGAACCTTCCGAGTGCAGGGCGATATTCTGGATATCTTTCCTCCCTCCTCCACCAATACTGCGCTACGAGTGGAGTTCTTCGGAGATGAGATCGAGCGGATCACCGAGCTCGATGTCCTTACAGGAGAGGTAACCGGCCGCAGATCCCATATCGCGGTATTCCCAGCATCCCACTTTGCCACCAAGCGGGAAAAGATGCAAAAGGCCATAGGCAGTATTGAGCGGGAACTGGAAGAAAGGCTTTATGAACTGAAACAAGATGGAAAACTCCTGGAGGCGCAGCGCCTTGAACAGCGTACCCGGTACGATCTGGAGATGATGCAGGAGATAGGCTTCTGCCAGGGAATTGAGAACTATTCAAGGCATATAAGCGGGCGCGAGCCGGGAAGTGCTCCCTATACATTGATTGACTACTTCCCCAGTGACTTTTTATTGGTGATTGATGAGTCTCATGTCACCATACCCCAGATCGGAGCCATGTATAATGGTGACCGTTCGAGAAAAGAATCCCTTGTGGAATATGGGTTCAGGCTGCCCTCGGCTTTTGACAACAGACCGCTGACCTTTGAGGAGTTCAATCAGCGAATCAACCAGGTGATCTATGTAAGCGCCACCCCGGCAGAGTACGAAAGAAAACTGTCAACCCGGGTGGTCGAGCAGATCATCAGGCCGACTGGACTCATCGATCCCGAGATTATTGTAAGACCCGTAAAAGGCCAGATAGACGATCTCCTGGATGAGGTAAACAATTGTGCCCAAAGGGGAGAGAGGGTTCTTGTGACCACGCTGACCAAGAGGATGGCAGAGGATTTGACTCAATATATGGCGGATATGGGGGTCCGGGTGAAGTATCTTCATTCAGATATAGATACCATTGAAAGGATGGAGATCATCCGTGATCTGAGGCTGGGCAAGTTTGATGTGTTGGTGGGAATCAATCTTCTAAGGGAAGGCTTGGACATACCGGAGGTTTCCCTGGTAGCCATCCTGGACGCCGACAAGGAAGGATTCTTAAGATCCGAAACCTCCCTGATTCAGACCATAGGCAGGGCTGCCAGAAATGTAAACGGGCGGGTCATCATGTATGCCGATACCATAACCAACTCCATGGAAAGGGCTATCAGTGAAACCAACAGACGACGCAGGATCCAGCATGAGTATAACGTCAAGCACGGTATAACCCCCAGAAGCATTCAAAAGGCGGTGCATGATGTCATTGAGGCAACCCATGCAGCCGAGGAGGCAAAGGAATACAAGACCGGGACTAAGGGTATGGAAACCCTGAATGTGGACACCATCACGTCCCTGATCGAATCCATGGAAAAAGAGATGCGTCAGGCTGCCCGGGAGCTTGAGTTCGAGCGTGCCGCAGCCCTTCGAGACCGCATTGAAGAGCTGAGGCAATATATCAAATAGAAGTGAGAGGCAAGAAGTGCTTAAGAATTCTCACATCCAACATCACGCTTCTCACTTTTAATATGTCATTG
>JGI24713J26584_10000945_pt1 | contig 21649 bp, 15 predicted proteins | sample BioPla4DNA1_FD_26584 | JGI IMG/M metagenome (IMG submission 26584) | reverse complement strand
ATCCATACTAACCGACGTTTTCAGACCCGGATTTGTTCCAAATATTTAGAAACTTTTACACTTTTTTTGCGGGTTCTAAACCCGTCTTCTGGAAATCATGAAACCGGATATTTTCACACCGCTGCCGGTCCTGGAAAGCTCGATGGTAAAGTCGTCCTCAGGCCCTGAAAAATGGCAGCATGTGTCATACGGTTCGGCAGGGACCAGCTTTCCCCTTTCTATATTCCGGGATAAAGCCGGCATCACCTTTTTGACTATATAGTCCTTGAAGGCCGCCAGGCATCATGAGCAGCAACAGATGTGACCGGCCGTCATACTTTTGCCGGTCGCCATATCCGACTGTCTGTCTTGCAAATTGGCTGCCATTATCAATATATTCAACTGTATGACTTGCGGAAACCTGCCCGAAGCTATTTCGCCGTAAACTATCGAAAGTTGGCTCCAGGCTTTGTGTCTGGATGCTCTATGGCATGAGAAAGCCGGACCTCAGAAAAGTCCGGTGTGATAATACCAATGATCCGACCTGCGCCAATCCGGTCTGTACCGGCTTGGCCATAAAAAACTCAGGGAGCGGGAAGTTCCCTCAGTTCATAGAACACGAGATACCTGTCTCCTATTGGCCTCCTGTGTATATCAGTGTTGTATGCGTAGCTCCATTCCGCAAGGACAGAAGCGCCTCCGCTGATCTCTTCCCTGAACCTCCCGCGGATAACAGCACTGTATCGCATCAGTTCCCTGATTTCTTCAGGTGTCAGAAATCCGCTGTTGCCTGTTATCTGCATACTTCCAAAGGATACACCTTTACCCGGGACATCAGGGNTTTTGATGCTGCCATTGCTGTGACCGCCTGCATCGTCCGTTTCGCCTGTTTTATCCGCCGGGACGATCATGGTCACATCCTTCCTCCCATATGTCACAAGATTCCACAGATCTCTGTCCACTGCTTCGATCACAAGTCTCTGGCTGTTTATATCGAGGACTCCGCTCTTTTCTGCAATAAAATATGGATAATATAAAACAATGCCCTTTCTCCCATATTCCCGGAGAAATCTCCGGCCGTTCACGAGAGCTTCCTCAGAATCGACCCCCACTGCTCTGGGCAGGTTCAGATCATCTCCTGCAGCAGTGGCGACCCTGACAGTCCAAAGCAATTTGTCGTCAAGTACGGTATCGCTGGTGAAAATCTTCCATGGCACCGATGGGATACTCAGTGCCTTCAATTCATAGAACCCCATGTATTTGTTCATGTCAATCCTCCGGGAGATCACAATGTTACGTTATTCAAGCCTGAAGTAGTCAAAAATCACTCCCACATCGATCCCGGCTATCTTTTTCCGGGCAAATCTCCTATATAAGTCACTGTGTCCATCGATCAGGTGTTTCGATGTGATCCCATGCTTGATCGAAAGATATGCTTCCATGTATGCTGCAAATTTGTCGCAGAACTCGNTTATGCTCCCGTCCACCGGTGAAAATCTGTCAAAATTATAAAGCTCATTTATTTTTTCGGTGCTCACCTTTATGGTCCTGCCGTCCAGGATGATCCTGCATGAAAACTCATCATCGGTGAAATAACGCATCTCATGTCTCCACTCGCCGGGCAACAGCGGAAGCAGCATCTGCTCCATCTGTTCCTCCTCGATGGCTTTTATCAGTTCGCTCAGCCCTTCTATGGAATTCTTGACCGGTGAAATGATATCTCTGGTCAGGACTTCGGGCAGATCGTGGAACAGACCTGCAAAGAAGTTATTGTATCTGCGTTTTTCACATGCACCTATCTCCAGTGAAAGTATATAGGAAAGCAACGCCACTATCAGCATGTGACCGGCAACCGAAGTCTCAGGTATCCGCTGGGTCTGGGCCCATCTTTGCTGGAATCTGAGCTGGCCGATCAGATTAAGGAAATCCATGAGGCTGTGATTGAATACCAGTTTACGCACACAGTCCAGATCCTGGTGTTTCTCCCGTTGCTTTTCCATGTTCCTCTTCGTATCTTCTATCCCGTAAAAGCCTCTGCTCAGCTGATATACGATATTGAACTCCCATTGGGTAACGAAATAATGGGATGCGCTCAGGATCATTTTTTCATGGCGGCTGTACTCCGGATCGAAAAGATACATTTCCATCCTCTTGCCGAAGCCCTGTTTCACATCCTCCAATCCAAGTTCATAAAGCCTGTCCATCACAAGCCTGTTGATCTGTTCCCCGTGCTTGTCCATGAGAACATGGAAAATAGCAGGCTTTATATCCGTCAGCAGTATCCTCTGGAAAAACTCAAATACAGAGCCTTCTATGAGCTTCATCCAGTCAATGGGACAGGTCTCTTCCTCAAGCTTGCCCAAAACATAGGCATAGTAAAGCTTGTGTGCCTGCTTGTCCAACTCGGTAAAGCCTTTGGTCGGCCTTATGTGATCGTTCCACCGCTGCATGCTTGCTGCCTGGTATATGAATCTCAAAAAGCTCTCCCTGATCATATCCTTTCACCTCCCGGCCTCTGATGGAATACAGTGCTGTAGATGACACACCGGTTTCCAACCTCCGGACCGCTGTCATCGATTGAATGATTTCCAGAATTTGCCCTCCTTGTCGATTATGTCTGATATTTCATCAAACGTGACTAAAAATGTGGGAAAACCTGCTGCATACGGGGCTATCTCATAAGGCAGGAAATACAGATTCAGCCCCTGTTCAGTTATGTAGAACGGCTGGTCACTGTCTATGCCGTCAAAGCTGTCAGGAAAATAATACACATCCTCGTTTCCAGCCTGTTCCTCTATCTGCTTTCTCACTATCTCAGTCAAAATCCCCACATAATCGCTGCCCTTGATAAACAGTTCGCCAAGTCCATAAAACTCACCGGTCCGGGTATCGATATGGAAATGGTTCATAATAGGCATACCGTGGGCTGCACCGAAAGGAAAACTGTACCCCAGCTCCATCAGTACAAGCAGATCTTTGCGGCTGAACACCACCTGAAAACCGCTTTCATAATTGTAATCAAGCACATCGGAAGGTTTGATCGACGTTGTGGAAATATCCGTCCACATTTCCCTGAGTTCGGCGTTGATATCAGCCTCGACCTTCAAATCAGCCATATTGCCCAATACGGGATAATACACGAGATAATTCACATTCGGTCTGTATTTCTCTTCACACACTCTGACCCCGCTTTCCGTGCTGACACAGGATACGGGCCTGTAAATGGTCTGACCCTGTTTGTTTAAATAATACGCCCTCTGATCGATATTGGCATGTACCAGTCCATCCAGTATCTCCATTTGACCTGCCCCTTCCAGAACGGGCAGATTTTCGACCCTTTTGCCCAAAGTGTTGATAAAATAAGTCGATATGTCGTCAGAAGCGGAAGCCGTTCCCTTGTTGAAAGGACTGATGCTTAAGAACACGAAATCTGTAATCAGATTGCCGTCAGTGTCCGCCAGCGCATACTTGAGGCCTGCAAAGGGAATGTTGGGATCCCTGGGGATACCCAGAGCCACCCTGTCCTCTCCCAGCATCAGTATTTCGTCATACTGAGGCAATATGATGAACTTGCCATTTTCATCGATCAGACCATATATCTCTCTTCCGCCTCCCCAAACGGATGCAACTGCCCGGTGATCCATAAAGCTGCCCGCATGTGCGAAGGCCGGCTGTATGACTACGTTCCCGTTGCTGTCGATATATCCGTATCTGCCATCAGAGCTTTCCCTGAAAGCTGCTTTCCCGTTGGAAAATGCAGATACTTCCCAGCATTCTATCGTTTTTATAGCCTTGCCCGATCTGTCAATCACCGCATATAAGCCATCACTCAGCTTTACAATCGCCCTGTTTCCCTCAAAATCCGTCGCATACAGGTAAATTGGCTGTATGACCGGTTTTCCGCTTTCATCGAGATAGCCGTAAAGTACTTTTCCTGCTTCCGTTTTTATATAATATACAGCCCTGCCGCTTTTGTAGTTGCCGATATATCCATATTTATCGGATATGACCCTGCCCTCCTCATCCAGCACCACATACCCGTCCTTATCGGCTGCGGCAGCGCGTCCTTCGCTATATGCGTTTATATATAAATAGACCGGTTCTGTCACAAATTTCCCAGTGCGGTCAATGAGCCCTACCCGGTCATCCATACCGGCAACAGCCAGTCCGTTGCTCTGGAATCTGAAAGCCTGTGAAAACGACGGCTGTATTACAAACATGCCTGCATTGTCGATATAGCCCCATTTGGGATCGCTCAGATAATTGTCCCTCGCCGGGTAAATACCGGAAATCTTCAGGCTCGCTGATACGTCCCCTCCAGCTGTGCCTTCCGGCATCTCACCAGTTGCATCCTGTCTGCCAGGAGAATCGCCGGGGACTTCACTTTTCTGTTCGATGCCCGGATCGCCGCCGGTGCTGTCCCGCCGCAAACCACATGATACGGAGGTAAGCAGGATCAATGCAGCTAAAAAGGTGCACGCTGTTCTCTTCATGAATAAATGTGCTCCCTCGAATTTATTATCAATACAATTATATTATCACAACTTGCCATATAAGTATATTTTACTTAAAATTCCCCGCTATGGTGTTCAAAACCCGGATTGTCAGAGAAATTTCAGCAGACATACAGGGCAAGATACAGAAACCCGGACAGGTGACCCGGCACCATGCAGGATTAATTGGAAACAGGCAGGGCGTCCGGTTTCCCGCAGATGGAGGACCGCTAGCCTGATGATCACACAGAAGCCGAATAATATCAGACACACATACAGTCCTTTCGTATCATTCATATAGAAACAGAAACCGGCAAATAATGAAAAGGAGTATGCAGATATGGACAGAAAGATATACTTGTCAAACACCAATAAAAAAATAGGAGGAGTATGCGGCGGTCTGGGCGAATATTTCGGGATCGATCCAACTATCGTAAGGATCCTGTGGGTCCTGGCTGTCTTCCTTGAAGGCATCGGTTTACTTGCCTATTTCATAGCCTGGATCGTGATGCCGCGCCGCAGCAGCTGCAAATATGACAACTGGTGACTGCTTCCCGGCTATTTCTGTGATATCTTCAATATAAGTCTGTTATCCCCCGTTATTATCTGGTAAAATATAAGCATAACATTTTAATTAGTAACGGAGGAACCGGAATGGATCTGCAAGCATGGATCGTGTCAGCAAACATGGGTCTGGGTCACCAGCGTGCCACTTACCCTCTGAGGGACATGGCCTATAACGGGGTCCTGCTCTTCGGCGAGGATGAAAGCCTTAAAAAGGAAAAAAGGCAGTGGACGATATTCCGGAACTCATATGAAACCTTATCAAGGACCAGGCAAATACCGCTCATCGGTCCTTATCTTTTCAGTCTGCTTGAAAAACTGCAAAACATATCTCCCTATTACCCCAGGCGCGATCAATCCGGTCCGTCGCTGCAGGTCAGGTCTTTATATACACTTATCAGACGCGGTATGGGAAGAGGAATAAGCGAAATACTCAACACCAGAAGACTGCCGGTGGTAACTTCCTTCTATGCTGCCGCCATAGCTGCCGAAGAACTCACCGACCTGCCAGTCTACTGCATAATCTGTGATGCCGATATCAACCGTGTCTGGGTAGCGGAACGTCCCCAGGAGAGCAGGATAATATACTTTGCCCCCTGCGGCAGCGCGATGAGACGCCTCAAGGAGTATGGCGTACCTGATGAAAGGATCTATCTGACAGGATTCCCGCTCCCCATGGAAAACATAGGGACCAACATGGAAATCCTCAAGAGGGATCTGGCCAGGAGACTGATCCGTCTCGATCCAACGAAACGCTTCCGAATAATACACGGAGAAGAAGTGAGATCCTATCTTGGTGACAGTTGGGATCCGGACATGGGATCAGGACCGATAACCATAACATATGCCGTAGGAGGTGCCGGAGCCCAGGCTGAGATAGCCGGCGGAGCAGTAAAAAGCCTGTCCAATATGATAAAGGAGGGCAAAGTAAGACTGAACCTGGTTGCCGCTCACAGAAAAGAGGTAAATGACTATTTCGAGAAACTGATAAGAAAACACGGCCTGACTATGTCAGAAGGCATCCGGATACTGTATAACCAGGACAAAAATGAGTATTTCCGTCAGTTCAACGAGCTGCTGCATGATACTGACATACTCTGGACCAAACCATCTGAGATGTCATTCTACTGCGGCCTGGGACTGCCCATAATAATAGCTCCGCCCATAGGCCCTCACGAGGTTTACAACCAGCGCTGGCTCAGAGATCTGGGAGCAGGTCTCCACCAGTCGGATCCTCAGTACTGCTCTGAATGGATCATGGACTACCTGGTAGACGGAAAACTGTCACTTGCAGCCTGGGATGGTTTCCTGTATGCAAGGAAGCTAGGAGTGGAAAAAATCGCCGAAGTCCTGACAACAGGAACAATGGAACGACATTATAATCCGCTGCTGCGGTAGAAAAACCGGATGCCCTGATTCAGCATTTGTACATTTTCGCAACAACAAAAGACTCAAAGGATCTGGGAACAAGCCTCTTCAGAAAAACGAGCGCCTTGTAGCCCATCCCGACAGTTATGCAGGCTGGCGGATTCTTCCGCTTTATAGCCCTGGCCACCGCCTTTGCCACTACTATGGGATCAGGGCCGTTCAACTCGTCTTTTTCCATCACCGCTATGGATTTCCTGCTATGCAGGTGATATGCCGAATCCTCGCCGCCTTCCTTCACGAACAGCCGATTGCCTGTGAAGCCGGTTTTTGTATCTCCGGGCTCCACCACACAGACTCTGATGCCGAAATTCCTGAGTTCATTGCGGAGTGACCCGCTCATGACTTCTACAGCCGCTTTGGATGCAACATACATGGATTGATAAGGTATGGGAAATAAAGCACCTACTGAGGAAATATTTATTATCAGGCCTCTGCCATTCTTCCTCATATGGGGGAGCACCTGTCTTGTCACCCTGTGTACCCCGAAGAAATTCGTGTCGAACTGCAAAAACGCTTCCTCCGGAGAAGTGTCCTCTACAGAGCCGGCAATACCCATGCCTGCATTGTTCACAACGATGCCAATTTCGCCTTCACGAGCGATGATGTAATCAATGGCTGCTTTGACGGATGCTTCGCTGCACACGTCCATGCGGATCATCGTTACGCTTCCCTGCCGGTCCCTGTCCCCGGTCCTGTTCTCCTGTGCATTTCCATTCCCGTCTGCAGCTTCATTCATGCCCTGTTCTGAAGGCTCCTGTGCCTTTCTTGATGTGCCATAGACCCTGTAACCCATGGCCGCGAGATATTCTGCACAGCTCTTCCCTATGCCGGAAGATGCCCCGGTGACCAGTACGATATTCCCATAGTGCTTTTTCATCTCGGTCTCCTCCATTCAATGAACTGCCGTTATTTCCGCTAAATAATTATACCATAACCTGGCGGCATATTGAATAAAACCGTGCTGTTCTGCACGGCCTGTCTGTATTACACACATTTGTCCATTACTGTAATAAATAGATTCATCCGTAATATATACTTATTGTATATTATGTGGTAAAATGGTTGAAGCAAAGCCCGGAATTATTACTTATGATACACAAATCATAAAGGAGAGNTTATTTNGCTATGGATATCTTTGAAAAATGCTTTAGCTACACCGATTACAAAGAAGTGCTGGCAGCCGGTCTTTACCCGTATTTTCACGCTCTTGAAACGGGTCAGGACACCGAAGTTATCATAGAAGGTAAAAGAACTGTAATGGTAGGCTCCAACAACTACCTGGGCCTGACTTCAGATCCAAGGGTCAAGGAGGCTGCCATTGAAGCAGTCAGGGAGTTCGGTTCGGGCTGTTCAGGCTCGAGGTTCCTCAATGGCACATTGACTCTTCACCTCGAGTTGGAGAAAAAACTGGCTGAATTTGTGAATAAAGAAGCAGCGCTCACATTCAGCACAGGTTTCCAGACAAATCTGGGCATCATAACAGCCATTGCAGGAAGAAACGATTACATCCTGTGCGACAGTGAGAACCATGCCAGTATAGTCGATGCATGCAGGCTCAGCTTTGCAAAGACCCTCAAGTTCGAGCACAACAACATGGATGATCTGGAAAGGCTTTTATCCAAAATAGATGACAAATACGGCAAACTCATCGTAGTCGACGGCATATTCAGTATGGAGGGCGACATTGCAGATCTGCCGTCCATAGTGAAGCTGGCAAAGAAGTACGGCGCAAGGGTCATGGTCGATGACGCTCATTCTTTCGGAGTACTGGGCGAGCATGGAAGAGGCACAGCCGAACACTTCGGGTTGGAGGATGAAGTGGATTTGATAATGAGCACCTTCAGCAAATCGCTGGCAAGCCTTGGTGGTTTTGTGGCAGGCAAGCAGGATGTCATAGATTATATCAAGCATAATTCCAGACCGTTCATATTCTCAGCTTCCATACCGCCGGCAAACGCGGCCGCTGCCATTGCTGCACTGGAAATAATAAATGATGAACCTGAAAGGATCAAAAAGCTCAAAGACATATCCAGTTATATGAGACAGGGCTTCAGAAAGCTGGGTATACCCATATATGAAGCCAACAGCGAGATCACTCCCATCGTGCCGGTAATGACATATGAGAACGAACCCACTCTCATTGTTACCAAAATGCTGCGAGAGGAAGGAGTTTATGTGAATCCTGTATTGTCACCTGCAGTAAAGCCAGGTCTGTGCAGGATCAGGACCAGCTACACAGCCACTCATACACAGGATCAGCTGGATTATACACTTGAAGCCTTCAGGAGAGTCTTTGAAAAGCTTGGAGCCTCAGCAGGCTGAAAGCTGTAAAACAGCACTGACATACAGACATACACAGGGCTGCTGGTAACGGCAGCCCTTTTTATACTTTGTATGTTCATGTTGCCGGATCGTTACTTATGCTTGCCTGATCAAGCATATATTCCAGTGCCAGCTTTTCCAGTATTTCTTTTTCATTGAGTTCCGGTTCATCTATGACCCTTTCCAGCAGATGATCCAGTGCCTTCCCAATTTCCACACCACTGAAACCCAGTCGTTTCAAGTCATTGCCGTCTATATCCAGATCCTTCAGACTCAGACAGTATCCNTTCTCCAGCAAAAATCTGAAGATGGCCTCCACGCTTTCCAACTGACACAGACCATTTGCGGTTTTCCGGAAGTCTCTCCCATGATAAGGAGCTCCCGCCGAATCCCTTCCCGTATCTGGCTGATCCTGCTGCTGCGCAGGGTCATCTCGGCCGCCGTGCTTCTTTACTGCTGTCAGATGTGCTCTTTTGGCTTTCAGAAGATCCGCAAACACATCTGTTCCTGCTTTAAGCACAGCTCTGGCCACAGCAGGCCGTTCAGGCTCTATTCTCATGTCAAGATATTTTATGATCCGCAGNATCCTGTTCCTGCTTTTGTTGTCAAACTTAAGCCGCCTCAGTATGATATCTGCTGTTCCTTCACAGCCGCTACCCGAGCATCTCCCGGCATCATGCAGCAGCATAGCCCACCGCAGACACCTGTCCTTTCCCACAGCCGCAACAGAATGCAGAAGGTGCTCCCCGGTACAGGCATGATCGCCACCAGGACCAGCACCGCGTCCACCGCAGCTGGAGCAGGCATCCAATTCCGGCATTATATGCCTGAGCAGCCCGGTATCGCTGAGAAGCATGAATTTCATCGGGTCATCTGAAACCAAAACAGCCGTCAGTTCCTCCCTGATCCTTTCGGCACTGATCCAGGATATCAGGCTGCTGTTTTGCCTGATCCCTTCAAGGGTATCTGTTTCGATCTCAAATCCGAGTACGGAAGCGAACCGCACGGCCCTCAGCATGCGCAGGGCATCCTCCCCGAACCTGTCCGAGGGGCTGCCTACGGTCCGTATGATCCTGCGGGAAATGTCTCTCATGCCGCCGAAGGGATCGATGATACCTTTTTGGGGATTCCAGGCCATCGCATTTATCGTAAAATCCCTCCTGCGCAGGTCCTCCCCGATCCCCGAGGTGAACTCCACCCTGTCAGGATGCCTGCCATCAGTGTATCTGCCGTCTATGCGGAATGTAGTCACTTCATAATTCTTATTGTCCAGCACAACCGTGACGGTGCCATGCTTTATCCCTGTGTCCACAGTTTTTTCAAAAAGCCTTCTGACCTCCGCGGGATGAGCATCGGTCGCGATATCCCAATCCTTCGGCTCCCTGCCCATGACGGCATCACGGATACAGCCGCCTGCCGCATATGCCTCATAGCCGTGCACACCAAGCGTTTCAATTATTTTAGCCACGCCCCCGGGAGGAACGATATTTATCAAAACCATCACCCCATGTATAGTATACTTCGACAAGTATGGGAACACTTTTCATAAGCGACCATGCAGTTTGCGAATCGCGCATGGTAAGCTTCATCCCGCAAAACGGTTCGATTCACTATATATATTAGCACTTCCTGTACTATGATTATATAAGACTTCAAATCTGGTTGGAAGCCGGTATAAGCATTATTGCAGTGCAGAAAACATATAATGTTTTGAAACAAATCCATCTGCTGCCACGTCTATANATTAAGANACATAGTGGCAGCAGTTTTACTGTTTATTACCGGCATATGCCGAGTGAAAGGTAAGGTTGAGAGGTATGAGTAAATTCAGGGACCTGCTTCGCAATAAAACAGCAGTGATCATAGCGGCAGCCATGCTTCTGCTTATAGCTGCAGTGATCACAGCTTCGCTGACAGGTGTGTTCAGCGGCAAAGGCAAAAGCATCGATGCCGCGACTGGAAATNCAGGCGCAGGTACAAACACACCAAATGACGGAACAGGTGGTGCCGTACGGACCGCGGGACTGTTGGATACGGCTGTTGAAATAGCGGCTACGGATCAGGACAGTCTGGGTGTCAGCACCACATCAGCATTCAGGCTCCTGTTCAGCAGGGATACTGATGAATCGGCAGTATTCTCGTCGCTGAGCGTTGAACCGGATCAAAGCTTCAGCATAAAGCAGGTGTCCGGAAAGGAATTCAGCCTGGAATTCGACAAACCTCTGCAAAGCAATAAAATATACAACATCACGCTGAATGACAGGGACAATGGCGCCAAAAGGTCCTGGGCTTTCCAGACAAAGAAACAGTTCAACGTGCTCAGGACATTGCCCCGCGACCAATCAACGTATGTGCCTGTCAATACAGGTATAGAAATCACTTTCAGCCATGANGGCGTAAAAGATCCGGAGAAGTATTTCGAGATAACACCTGAAGTCAGGGGTCGTTTCGAATGGAACAAAAAAACGCTGATATTCGTGCCTGAATCACTTGAACAGGACACGGTTTACACTGTGAGAATAAAGAAGGACATCGGTGTGGAAGGCAGTGATGAAACGCTTCAGAGTGATTTTGTCTTCTCTTTCCAGACAGAGCTTCCCACAGTGTCCAGGAAATATTTCTCCTTCTCAGACCAGGTATACAATTTCACTCCCCAGACCGTACCCGCGCTGAGTATTTACACACACGATGACATGGCCGGCAGCGAGGTTCCTGTTGAAATATACAGCTATCCTGATGAAGCCGCATTTATGACCGATTTGAAAAAAGTCTATTCGAGACCATACTGGGCTGTCAGCAAAAATGATGGAAGCGTCGATACAGCTTCACTGAAAAAAGCAGCCTCGGCGACGGCAACCATCGTAAAGTACACTGACTCCTACTGGTCCAAATTATTCCTGCTCCTTCCCTCCTCACTCCCTGAAGGCTATTATCTGGTNAAAACCGATATCGACGGATATGACTATTATGCGCGGGTCCAGATAAACAAGACCTCGGTATATATAATGACTACAAATGACAAGTATCTGGCATGGCTCAATGATACAGTCACCGGACAGCCGATATCCGGCGCTTCTGTNATCTATGACGACGGCAGCTCGGCCAGCACTGACAGCAACGGTCTGGCAGTGCTTGATGCGCACGGTGATCCCGGTGACGCACCGATGCACTTTTTCATGATAAAGACAGGATCCTCCCTCCCATTTGCAGCTTGTGTACCGAACTATACATCGACTGTCACCTGGTACTCATACCACGGTAATGATGTCACGAACAACTACTGGACTTACATGTATCTGGACAGAGGCATGTATCTGCCCCAGGATACTATAAATGTATGGGGCATCATCAAGCCCAGGGATGGCAGCAGCATGAGCAATGAAGCCGTGCTTGAGCTGATCCGGTACGGATGGTATGCTCCGGATGGTGACAGCTTATCCGTACTTGAATCGCAGAATGTCACTCTGTCGCCNGACGGCACATTCACCGGGAGCCTTAAGACCTCCAATTACAATCCCGGCTCATACGAAGTCCGTCTCAGGATCGGCGACAAGGTCATGGCCACACGCTACCTGCAGATATCGGAGTACACCAAACCGACATACATCATCGAAGCAAAGCCCGACCGCAGGAATATATTCGCATGGGAAACAGTGGACTTCGATATAACAGCATCTTTCTTTGAAGGGACTCCTGCTCCGGGACTCAGGGTGGATTACACAAAAAGGCTTTCACATTATGATACCAGCTATGGCTCTCTGACAAGCGACATCCGCGGAAAATCACACCTGACCCTTAAACCGCAGGCGCAGGAAGAAGGATGGGACCCTGTCAGGATGGTATTGAGTCTGAGAAACGGTGAAGCGGAGGAGCAACAAACGGTAGAATACCAGTATATCAACGTTTTTCCGAAGGATACCATGGTCGAGGTGGAAACAAAGACTGAAAACGGCATTGGCACTGTATCCTTAACCACCAGCAGGATCGATCTGTCCGATCTGGANAATGAAAGCTACAGCTATCTGTCCCCTGACGATTACAGGGGGGCAAGTGTCGACATTCCTGTAAGGGTGAAGCTATATGAGCGGTACTACGANAAAAGAAAGACCGGAGATTATTATGACCACATCAACAAAGTCAGACGCGATATCTATGAGTACGATCTGGTCCATGACCTGATTGAGGAATTCAATTTCAATACTGTAAATGGAAAATATGAGTTGAAATACACAGCGGACAAAGACAAACACTACACCATCGAAGTGTATGCAGCCGATTCCGCCGGCCGNTCCATTTTTGAAACAATATATATCTACAACTGGGATGGATATGATCCATACAACAGCAGCACCTATTCACTGTCACAAAATGATGTTATCAGACAGTACAGGACAGGAGAAACCGTAAGGGCAGAAGTCAGGTACAACAGAGATCAGACAAATCCGACCGGCGACAGGAGATACCTCTTCATACGTATGCAAAACGGCATAATGGACTACAGGGTCTCCGGAAATCCAGTATATGAATTCGCATTTGACAGGGAGCTGATACCAAATGTGTATGTCAAAGCCCTGTGCTTCGACGGTTCCGGGATCTACGACGCGGGCATCAATCAATACAGATATGACTACGGCGAAAAAAAGCTGNACATAGCCGTAACGCCGGATAAACCAAGCTACCGGCCAGGTGAAGAAGTAAAGCTTACCATCGAAGTAAAGGACGGGGATGGAAATCCCGTCAGCGCAGAGGTCAATATAAGCACAGTGGATGAAGCATTCTTTGCCCTTTACGACCAATATGTGGATACACTGGGATCATTATATGGCATGAATATCTGGTCAGGACTGCTGTCTGAGTACCTGTCCTATGAGCCTGTAGAAGATTTCGGTCCTCCCATNGCTGAAGGCGGCGGCGAAGGCGGCGGCGACATGATCCGCAAAGACTTTAAGGACACCGCAGTGTTCCTTACTATTTCCACAGATGCCAGCGGCAGAGCCGAAGCAGCTTTCAGGATGCCGGACAATCTGACGTCATGGAGAGTGACATGTCAGGCTGTTACAAATGAGCTCGAGGCCGGTACTTCTGTAATCAATATAAACTCAAAGCTCCCCTTCTTCGTGGATTCCATATTCAACAGGAACTTCATCACCGGGGATGCCCCGTCTATACTTGTAAGAGCAAACGGTGAAGAGCTCGCTGAAGGTGCAGACGTCGATTTCACAGTCACCGTCACGGATGCAGCCGGAACCTCATCCACATATACCGCAAAAGGCAAGGCAAATTTACACAGCGAAATCCAACTGGGTACACTGGCCAAAGGGGAATATACGGTCAGGATCGAAGGCACTTCCGGCAGTCTGAGAGATGCCATGGAGAGGACATTCAGAGTGACCGACAGTCTTCTGGAAACATCGGTCACCGATATAATACCGCTGACAGAAGGAGTGTCCATGGCAAACGGTGTAAAAGGNCTGACCACTCTGACTTTCTACAATGAAGACTCTTCAGTCCTGTACAATGAGCTCCGTACACTTTATTGGAGCTGGGGCTCCAGGATCGATCAGGTGCTGGCAAGGAAAATATCCGGCAAACTGCTTCAGAACTATTTCAATGAGGAGTTATACATCGATGAGGAGTTCGATCTGACCAGATACCAGACAGATGATGGAGGTCTCGCACTGCTCACCTACGACAGCAGCAATCCCAAAATATCTGCTCAGATGTGCTCGCTTGCAGCAGACAGCGTAGATAAGGGCGCACTCGCCTATTATTTCTACAACCTCATCGATGACGAAAAGACTGCTGCTGAGGATGTCCTCTATGCCTACTGGGGTCTTGCCGCACTCAGAGAGCCTGTGCTGCTGGATATAAAGTCGATGCTGGCACAGGATGGCACTGACCTCAAGACAAGGCTGATACTGGGTGCAGCACTGGCCGAAGCAGGNGATCACCAGGGTGCACTGGAAATATACAACGAAGCGATGAAAACAACAGGCACCGTGACCGGGACATTTGCATGGGTCGACGCAGGTACAAGGGACGACACTATCGAAGCCACCGCATTATGCACGCTGATAGCAATGAAAACAAACGCTCCGGAGAAGATGAAGCTTTTCAACTATATCAGCCAGAATTCCACATCCACTCTCCTGGTCAATCTGGAAAGGATGATATTCGTAACGAATTACATCAAGGAAGCTTCGCTGGTAAGCAGCTTCACCTACGAGCTGGACGGCGTGAAAAAGCGTATAGAGCTGGAAAAGGGCGGGTACTTCCGGATCGTGCTCACTCCCGACAAGCTTGCAGCCATAAAGTTCAGCAATATCACCGGCAATATATTGACGGCCCGTTCCTGCACTGCACCTGTGAGCAAAGCACTGAGNACTCCCGGCGATATCGTTTCAATAGACAGAAGCTATGGGATCGGCGGCCTGAAAGATGATCTGACAGATTTCAAACGCTCTGATACCGTCAGGGTCACACTGNCTCTGAAGTTCAGTGAAAACGCCCCTGACGGCTATTATGAAATCACGGACATTCTGCCTGCNGGCTTCAGATATATAGATGCCCGTCATGAAAATGCAGNTATGTCAGGCTTATGGTACTATCCTCATGAAGTCACAGGTCAGAAGGTAGTCTTCGGATACTATTACAGCAAAGAACATACCAGCGAGATACGTGCCTTAACTTACTATGCCAAAGCCGTCTCACCGGGGACATATACAGCGGATAGTGCTGCACTACGGCACACCGACAAGGATATTGCAGGCTTTTCCGATGCTGCAAATATCAGCATCAGGTGATGCAGCCGCATGGAACCTGCGGATTTGCCATTTACTNCGCTGATATATGCAGAGTACCATGTGAAGAATGGAGGTAATCAGCTTGAAAGAGCACTGTTTCAAAAAAATCATAGTTCCGGTCATGGCAGTGCTTTGCCTTTTACTGGCCGGCAGTGCGCCTGGGACAGTCCTGACCGCATTTCCTGCTGATGCCTCTGACGAAAAGCCTGCTCCGCTTGCACAAACGCTTTCGGGTTCCCGGACCCTTCCTGCTGCAGATGTCCGGCAGCAGGAGGAGACCGTTTCCGCGAACAGTCAGTTTCTCAGATGTAAGCATTACAACGAAAAGGAATTCACAAAATCCATCAACAGCCTGTCAGGTCACGCCGTCCGTACATCACCACTGGATATAAGCACTGATACGGGTTCCGGGAGCATCCTGGGAGGTATCGTACCTCACCACCTCCTGGCCGGCAGGCTGATCGCAGATTTTTTCCATGAGTTGGCCCAGGATCCTCCTGAAACTGTGATCGTGCTAGGTCCAAACCATGATCTTACCGGNGTCAGAAAGATCCATACATCTTCCACCGCCTGGGCTTCACCCTTCGGGACACTGGATGCCGCCCTTCATTTGACAGACATGCTGGTCACAGAAGCNGGAGCGGCACAAAATGACGAGCTCTTTGAAAATGAACACTCCGTATCCTCGCTGATACCCTATATCAAGTACTATCTCCCGGATGCGCAGATCGTACCTGTATTGCTCCATGGCAGCTACACCACCGAAGAGTCGAAAAAGCTCGGTTCCATACTTGCCCGGATGATCACTGATGATCCCGGGACCATAGTGATTGCCTCGACCGATTTTTCACACTATCTTGATGTAGCCCGAGCAGACGAAATGGATGCTGTGACACTGGAAGCCATCCTGTCATGGGATCTGGAAGCATTGAGCCGGATGGGCAGCGACAACCTGGATTCAGTGCCGTCCATTATCACATTGCTCACAGCCATGGATGCAGTACGTGCCAGAGATATCGATGTAACGGCACACAGCAACTCTTCCCGCATCACCGGCAGCGGTTACGATTACACCACCAGTTATTTTACAATGTTTTTCAGGAGGAGTGGACAGGACGATACATTGCCATGAATTACAAGCCGATTCCGGCTGTAATTTTCACTTTATGTAAAAAAACTGTTTAACATTTTCTCTGTTTACGGGTATAATAAGGCTAAGCAAACATTATAGTGAAGAAAGCGAGAAAACAAATGAGATGGCTTGAAGTAAAAAGCTCCAAACCACTTAAAGGAAAGTTGAAGATCCCCGGTTCCAAAAACAGCTCTCTCGCATTACTGGCAGCCAGTTGCATGGCAGAAGAACCTGTACATATTTCGAAAATCCCTGATATTTCGGATATACAAGTCGTATTTAGAATAATGGAAAGTATCGGCGTATCCATAACCAAAGGCGACGGGACATACACCATCGATCCTTCCGGAATACACACAGCGGAGATCGATCCGAGCCTCTCATCTGCATTCCGTGCAGCATACTACTTCGTTGGCGCCCTGCTGGCAAAGCACCGAAGGGTATCTATCGGCTACCCCGGAGGGGACAATTTCGTATCCCGCCCCATCGATCAGCATATCAAAGGCCTCAAGGCTCTCGGAGCAAAAGTGGAGATGTATGAGGACCATTATGTAGTCGAGGCTGACTCACTCAAAGGAGCGGAGATATTCTTCGACGTAATGACCTGTGGTGCAACGATAAATGTCATGCTGGCAGCCGTGCTCGCCAGCGGCAGGACGACACTGTACAATGNAGCAAAGGATCCGGAAGTGGTCGACACCGCTGTCATGCTCAACAAAATGGGCGCAAAGATATATGGCGCAGGTACTGATACCATACGGATCATCGGTGTGAAACAGCTGGGCGGATGTATCCATGCTTCCGCGCCAGATCGGCTCATAGCAGGTGCTTATCTCATCAGTGCCGGTGTAACAGGCGGCATAATCACCATAGAAGACATAATACCAAAGCATCTGGAGCCCTGCATGACAAAGCTTTCAGAAATCGGTCTGATGTTTGACAGGACAGAAAACAGCATCACTGCAGACGGNAGCGGCAGAATCAGGGCTGCCAGGATCCGTACAGGGAAATACCCCATGTTCGAGACTGATTTCCAACAACCTGTAACAGTGCTGCTCCTGAAGGCTTCCGGAAGAAGCACTATTTCAGACAGAGTCTATCCGATGCGTTTCAATCACTGTGAGCAGCTGAGAAGAATGGGTGCGGACATCACAGTGAAAAATGGAACAGCCCGCATCAACAGCCGCCGGAAACTAACCGGCACCTGGGTGCATGCAGGAGACATCAGAGCAGGTACAGCACTGGTGCTTGCTGGCCTTATGGCCGAAGGTACCACGCGGATCACTGGTATCGAACATATCGAAAGAGGCTATGAAGATATCGTAAGAGATTTCAGACAACTGGGCGCAGAGGTTTCCCTGGTCACCGGCAGCATGCCGGACACGGGAGAGGCGATGTTGCTCGATATCTGAATCCGTCAGGCATTCTATGCAACCAAAAATCCCGGGGTCACAAGGACTCCCGGGATTCTCTATATAAAACGGGGACGATGCCCCGTTGGAGCTCAGCACCTTCAAACCTTCACTTTTCCTCATCGAAGGTCAGGCTGAGACTCATTCTCCTGCCGCTCCTGTCGATGGTCACGTGCACAGTATCTCCAGGCTTGTATGCCTCTTTTATCTTGTCCAGGTCCCGGATAGATTCCACATCTTTCCCGGCTATCGCCACTATGATATCCCCTCTTTTGATNCCGGCCTTATCNGCACCGCTCCCCTCGACTATATCGATCACATATATACCCTTGGAGATCCCGTAGTAACTGGCATATACGCTCGATATCTCCCTGCCTGAGATGCCTATGTATGGTCTTCCCCTGACATATCCGTATCTGATAAGCTGGTCCACGATAGGCCATGCATCATTTATCGGGATCGCAAAGCCCAGACCTTCGACACCTGATGCCGCGATTTTTGCCGAATTTATACCTATGACCTGCCCCTGGGAGTTCAGCAGCGCACCGCCGCTGTTGCCCTGATTTATNGCTGCGTCAGTCTGTATGAGGTTAAGTGTCCTGTCATTGATCTCAATTGTTCTGTTCAGCGCACTTATGACCCCGACTGTAACAGACCCTGCAAACTCCATTCCCAGCGGGTTGCCAATGGCCACTGCAAGCTCTCCGACCTCAAGTTTCGAAGAATCGCCCAGTTCTGCCGTCGGGAGATCTTCCAGATCTATCTTGATGACCGCAAGATCTGTTTTTTCATCTCCCCCCTTGAATACGGCCTTTGCTTCCCTGCCGTCAGGGAGAAACACCTCAAGTATGGTTCTGGAAGCTGTCCCCTGCTTCGGATCGGCTCCGTAGACCACATGGTAGTTCGTCATTATATATCCGTCTTNACTGATGATTATTCCCGAACCTTCACCCACTCTGTCATTGGATACCCCGAAATAATTGTATCTTGTTCCCGCTATCGTCATCCTTATGCCGACAATAGCAGGCCCTGCTTTCTTTGCAATGGCTGTGACAGTAGAACCAGCCTGCACTGCGGTATTGAATATGCTGCCAATACTTCTGTCAGCATCTGATTGTAATTGCAAACCTTCTCCCGTCATATCCCTGCTTGCTTCGGCAGTGCCATTTCCAACTGCACCTGCTCCGGTACCGGTATCCGCCGACAGGCTTCCGCCCCCCGACGACCCGCCGCTCAGCCTGGTCTCATCCCATGCACTCCCCCCGGCANCCTGCATATCTGCAGATTGCTGGCGGATTCTTTCCAGTTCAGCGGTAAATTTATTGTCAAGCACCATCCCCACCGTCAGGCTGCTTATCAGAGATGTTGCCAGCACAAGAGCAATCGTGGGTAATATTCTTCTTTTTCCGGAGGGACGCCTGTTCTGCCGGTAATAGTGATCATAGTTGAAATCGTCATACATATTGAAAACCTCCTGTCCAACCATGATTTCCAGAATAATGTTACCCAAATATTATTACAAATTCTCAAAATTATTTTGAACAATTTGTTAAAAAATAATTAATTTTTGGTTACAGTATTGATACAAACAAACAGGTCTAACAGACAATATCATCTGTCAAATATAAGAGATTTACAGAACGCAAGATATTCCCTGATATACATCGATACCGGGGCACTAAACGACCTGGCGGCGAGTGCGCGGGCCTTGATGCCGTTTCTTTTAGCCAGCATCCTGGAACGGAAAATATGATATTTGCTGGTCACAAAAGTGATCTCATCTGTATAGCTGCCTTTATGCTCTTCAATCAGCCTTCTGGAATACCTGAAGTTTTCCATGGTGCTGGTGGCACTGGCTTCTTTTATGATCCTGTCCTCATCTATCCCCTTTGCGACAAGATAGCGGTACATGGCTTCAGCTTCAGTTATGCTTTCTCCTCTGCCCTGTCCGCCTGTAACTATGACGACGGCATCGGAGTGTTTTTCCAGATAGGCAATACCAGTGTCGAGCCTTTGACGAAGTTCTGTTGATGGGGTCTCACCATGCAGCTCCGCACCCAATATAATAAGATACTCAGTCTGCACCACGGGGTCTGAGCCGCCAGTAGCAATCAGTGCCATGACCACGGCAAATTGCAGTATAAAAGCAGTCAACAGGAGAAATACAACCTTTTTGGTGTTGGTCTGTCTTCTGACCCTGGAGATTACTTTTGCTTCTTTTATTCCTCTCAAGACTAACCCCCGATAACACAAAACTGCTGACATCCTGAGAATGCCGGCAGTTTTATTATACTCCATTTTATTATGTTTTTCCACTTGCCCGGTGACTCCGAAGTGTTATCATGGCTGCAGCTTCCGCACAGTGCTGCGCTCTATCAGACCAGCTGACAAAAGCAGCTTTCCTGCTATACCGTCATCGCCGGAAAGCCTTTCCATCAGTCTCTTTACTGCCTTTCTGCCCATAGACTCTCTTCTGACCCGCATTGTGGTCAGTTCAGGTTCTATGTCGGATGCTGCGCTTATATCATCAAAACCCACGACCGAAACCTGCCCGGGTATCTCCAGACCCAGCTGCTTCAGGGCCTTGCAGAGTATAATGGCCGCCCTGTCATTGCAGCAGACGAAACCGGTCGGGAACTCTCCCCCGGCTTTTACGCTGCGAAGGAGTTCCACCGCCTCATCCGGACTTATGTGTTCAGAGCGATCCACCATGTCAGCGCTTTGGCAAGGTATTGCATATCCTGATTCCTCAAGCGCTTTTCTATAGCCCATATATCGGTCGTGAAAACTGACAGAAGCCTTTATGTTCCCGAAGAATGCTATGTTTTTGTGGCCATTCTTTATCAGATGCCGGGCAGCCATATAACCGCCGCAATAGTTGTCAGTCAGCACGCAATCTATTTCCAGGTCATGGATGTAATTGTCGACCATGACGACAGGCAGTCCGGTGGATCTGAGTTTCAGCACCATGTTTTTGCCGACCCTGCCCAGCGTGATTATCCCCGATATCATGCCTTCCTGTATGCAGGCTGGGATCCGGGGCTCGCCGTCAGCCTCGTCATAATAATGGAGGACACAGTTAATATTGTTTTTCTTTGCTTCATCCTCTATGCCCAGTTGTATGCGGCTGAAAAAGTCAAGAGAGGCCTGTGTGCTCTTGGGTATTACGATACACAGATTCCTGCTTTCAGAAGTCTTTTTTAGAGACTTGTAGCTGTACCCCATCTTTGCAGCCGTTTCGACCACCAGCCGCCGGGTCTTCTCACTGATACCGCCGGCACCGCGTAATGCCAGCGATACGGTGTTTTTGGAAACTCCCAGTTTTTTTGCTATTGTTGACATTGTAACCTTGCCAGCCATAAACCTCCTGATTTCGGGAACAATCTTATTCATAGTACATTCCTGGCATCCTGCACCCCCACTCCAGAGTCCGTTCCGCAGGAGTGTCAAGTGTAAGCCGTTTCAAAAGGGGACACTCCTGCACCCCCGCTCCAAAGTCCGTTCTGCAGGAGTGTC
>JGI24713J26584_10000929_pt1 | contig 21888 bp, 18 predicted proteins | sample BioPla4DNA1_FD_26584 | JGI IMG/M metagenome (IMG submission 26584) | reverse complement strand
TTATTTTCTTCACAGCCTGTGAAAAGAAAAACTATTGCCATTAATATAAAAATAATTTTAAAGACTTTTTTTCTGGACATTCTGATCCTCCTTTACATTATATTATTTTTCGTTAATATATAAAATTATATACAAGATAAAATTATATAGGTCCCTGGCACATTCAAATAATACAATCCATATAAAAAGAGAATTCATTGCTGAATTCTCTTTAACCAATAATAATTTTTAGCTTTTTATATTCCAGTCCAATACAAATATTAATCTTCCTGATAAAGGAAGGAATCAGAACCAGCTACAAGGGCAGGTATATTAATGATAACCTCACTCTGCTTTACCGAAAGCCGGAACTTCTTTACAATACTATCGCCGACAGGTTTTCCGCCTTTCATTTCCTGTAAGACAATTTCATGGGTAGGACCAACTACATAGGCCACATTCCGCCTTCCTGGATTCAGGGTCGTTCTGCCAACCTTTTCCCCATCTACCCAGATCTCATAAGCTGCTGCTGCAGTATAGCTTACACCATCAATAGTTATATCCCGGTTATCAATCAGGACCTTATGTTGTTTTCCTACAACAAAAAGTATAATACCCAGAATGATTAGAAGAACAAGAATGCTTCCTCTAATAATTAATTTTCTTTTCATACATTATCACCTTCTTCTTCCTCATCCTGGAGAGAAACCCTGCGTAGAATCATGGCCTTTTTCCTCTCATTTTCTGCCTCTATCCTATTTCTCCAGGCATATAAGACCAGAGAAAAAGCAATAACTCCATAAGTGATAAAGACCCGGAAATATTCTCCCAACTGGGCTGAACCGATTAATTCTTTTCCTGCTCTGGGAGAGACTATAAAAACAGTATGGAATAAAATAACACCAATAAAAACATTAATAATCGAGGCTTTTGATACAGAGGCTCCTCCGACCAATAGAGCAGCAACGGCAAAAAAGCCAATCTGTTCATGGCTATTATAGGTATTTATAGTACCAATATTCTGGAGATAAATAATCATTCCATAGGCTGCAAGAACAGTGGAGATAACAATTGAAGTAATCCGGGTTTTTTCCACATCGATTCCTGCTACCCTGGCCACTTCCATATCCTGGCCAACTGTCCTCATATCCTGGCCTAATTTAGTTTTTCTAAACCAGATAATAAAGAGACAATTCAGGGCAATAACACCCAGTGTCACCAGTGGAATTTGCACTCCTAAGATGTTCAATTTTATAACATTATCAAGACTTTGTCTAATACCATCAAGACTGATGGCATTTCTGATCCCATATCCTCTGGAAAGGAGAATACTCTTGTCTCTAATTGGTATAATTTTGCCCATACCATAAAGGACCAGGAGTTGATATATACCGTTCATGAAATACCCTAACATCATCCCTGTTACCATCTCTCTACCCTTTGCTCTATTGAGGACAATTCCTGCAAAATAACCAAAAAGAATGGCAATAGGAGTAGAAATCAACATGGCCAGTAAAATTCCAGGCACACCAACAATCTGCCAGTCTGTTATTAAAATCAGGCCAATCTGTCCAGCCATGGCTCCCAGGACAATTCCAAAATTCATGCCCATACCTGCCATGACAGGTATTAAGAGAGAAAGAATCAGAAAAGAGTTCCTGGTCAGTCTTGTCATAACTTCGTTAATCAGGAAAATAGGACTGAGTCCAGACATTGGGGCAGCAATAACAATCATTATAATAAACAAAATCGGTACTGCATAATTTATAAAAAACTGTTTAATAGGATTTATCATCTTTAAACTATCTTGATTTTTCATGATCTCACCTTCATTCTTCTGGTCAATGCGTAGACAATCATACCATTAGATATTATAATCCTGATAGTTTCTGACATATCACTCTTAATTAAATTATTAATAACTGAAGGAGTCATGGTTAAAATACCCTGGAATAATAATGCTCCAACCAATACATTCCACATTTTTACCTTTGTTACAGAAGCTCCACCCAGCAATATAGCCGCTATAGCCGGAAAAGCCATCATTAATGGTGCATTATAAAGCTGAATAAAACCAAAACTCTGTTGATAAACAAGAATACCTAATGCCGCTATAATAGTTGAAAAGATAACAGAGTTAATTCTAACCCGGTCAACATCGATTCCACAGGAACGAGCATAATCAGGATTTGAACCTACAGCTTCCATGGCTGTACCTGTTTTGGTACGGAAAAAAGCCCAGACTATCAAACAAAGTAAGGCAAAAAAGAGCAGGGCCCCTGTAGGAATGGTAATATGTGAACCAATCTGAAAACTTAGCATATCATTAAGAATATGATGCCAGTAACCTTCCGTACTGATGGTTGTCCTCAAACCTTCGCCACCATAAGCCCAGATCATATCTGGGTTTTTAAAGGGAAGCAATAACCACATAATACTCATGAAAGAAACAGCAGAAAACCCTACATAAGTGGCTACAACCATCTCTTCTCCCTTAACTTTATTCAATAAAAGGCCATACAGATAACCAAATATTATTGCAAAAAATATTGAAATAATAATTGCAACTGCAAAACCTGCAAAGCCTGTCACCTTCAATTCCAGACTAATAACAGCTCCCAGGAGTCCTGCAATTACACCTAACTGGAGACCAAAGTTTAATCCACAACCGGATTTAATCATGGGAACCAGTGAAAGTACCAGAACACCATTCATGGCAAACCTGGCTATTACATCATTTATAGATGTATCTACTCTTACACCCACAAAAGGAGCAATAACAAATAATAGTAGTAAAAATAAGGCAATCAGCAATCTTGGCAAGCCAATATTTTCAAGCAATTCTTTTAATCTTTCACTCATTCTTAACACCTTCCCCTGTTTCCATTTTACCCAACATCAGGAGACCAAATTCTACCCGATCAGCAGTAGGTGGCAGGATACCTGCAATCTTTCCTTCATTAATAATAGCAATCCTGTCAGAGATAGATCTCAATTCCTCCAGTTCTGAAGAAGTTATAATAATGGTTGTCCCATACTCTCTATTATAATGTCTCAAAGTATCCAGAACCAGTTTTTTGGCACCGATATCAATGCCCCTGGTTGGTTCGGAAACAAAAAGCACCTCTGGATTTAAGGCAAAAGCNTTGGCCAGACAGACCTTCTGTTGATTTCCCCCGGAAAGTTCCCGGGCATACTGTTTTTCACTGAAACATTTTATATTCAGTTTTTCAATATATTCTCTGGTAAGTTGAGAAATAGCCTCTTCATCTCTCCATTTAATTAACCCACCCAGGTATTTTTTCAGGTATTCCCCTTTCACTTGCATGGTAGTAAAGGCTATATTCCAGTTTAGTGGTTGATCTAGAAGTAGACCGATGCCTCTCCTGTCTTCGGAAACAAAGGCCAGTCCTCTGTTGAGAATCTCTCTGGTATTATTCAAAGGAAGTTCTTCCCCTTTAAAAACAACTCTTCCTTCTGCCGGATAAAGACCCATGATTCCATTGGCAATACCCAATTTGCCCTGACCGGTTAATCCTCCAATACCTAATATTTCCCCTTTTTTTATTTCCAGGGAAATCCCATTAACCTGCTCTCCTGGCATGTCTACCCAGAGATCTTCTACTTTAAGTATAGTCTCAGTAAATTTGCGTACCTCTCTATTTTCCCCTGTCTTCTCACCTAAATCTCTTCCTACCATATATTCAGCAATTTCCCGCTCATTTGTTTCAGCAGGCTTTAATTCTTTCTGAATCTCTCCATCCCTTAGAACCACAATACTATCAGAAACAGATATTATTTCCCTTAATCTATGACTGATAAAGATTACAGCAATCCCCATCCTGGCAATCTTCTTAATTATATTCAGGACGATCTCTGCCTCACTTTCGGTCAAAACAGCAGTCGGTTCATCCAGGATTAACAGTTTGGTAGATTCTCGATTAATTTCCCTGGCAATCTCCGTAAACTGTCTATGACCTACTGGCATATCCTTTACCAACATATCTGGGTCCAGATCGACTTCCAGAAGGTCAATGGCCTCTCTGGCACTTTTTCTCATCGCAGGCCAGTCCAGAATATTCATCCTTTCATCAAACACTTCTGCCAAAATGTTTGGCCGGGTTAGCTCTGTATTTAAAAGAATATTCTCGGTGGCAGTATATCCAGGAATCAGTACAAATTCTTGATGAACCATACCGATACCTGCTTGCAGGGCATCAAAAGAGGAACGAAAGTTAACCTCTTCTCCCGCAAAGAAGATTTTACCACCATAGCCACCGGTCTCTGAGATTTCTGAGGAACCGAAAATAATTTTCATCATGGTAGATTTACCGGCACCATTTTCTCCTACCAGTCCCACTATCTCCCCAGGTTTTACATTTAAATTAACACCCTTCAAAACTGTATTACCAAAATAATCTTTACTGACATTTTCCATTCGCAGTAAAAATTTATCTTTCATTCTCTCACCCTCTATCCTTGCTGTATAAAACCCAATATTCCTGCACAATTTAAAAAAGGAAGGGGGTAAAAGCCCCCCTGATTTTTCATTAACTATTTTTATCTTTTTAATCTATTCTTATTGACCAATTTCGAAATATTTGGCTGGAACCTCAATATCAGTCATACCCATATATCCTTTGCCCAAAATATAGGTATCCTGATAGATCAGAACAAAATTATCCCTTTCGATACCATCAGCATCAACATAATAGCTACCATTCCAACCAGCACCTGGTGTAAACTCTGCATAAGCATCCATCAGGTCATCCATACTCCACAAATCTGCCTCTCCTTCAAGGACCCTTTTAGCATGTTCTGCTAAAGCAGCCGAAGTTGAGAAACCAAATGAATATGCCCAGGTACCCATTCTGCCAGAACCACCGGCTTTAACCACAGCTTCTTCAACTTTAGCCAGAATTTTAGACCAATTACCCTGTTCATCCTCAGTAAACTCTATACCTAAAGCACCTGGGTATCCCATAGTTGGAGAAGGCAGGTCTGCTTCAATGAAATATCCCCCTAATTCAGCAACTCTTTTTAATAATGGCTCTGTATGTGCATCATTTGTACAGAAGAAAGCAATATTCTTTCCATACTGCTCCAACCAGGCCGGTACTTTCTCCAGAATAAATTGTTGTGCACCGGCAAGGCCAATATCGCTAAGTGGGTCCGGTGAACCCATCTCTATATATTTCAAGCCCAGGTCATTAGCTGCTTCCCGCATGATATCCCTTCTTCTGGAAAGAAGTTCATAACTCATATGTCTAGGGAAGGATATATGCATAAATGTATCTGCACCTAACTCCTTGGCAGCTCTAACAATCAAGTAACCACGGGCAACATTATCGGAATTAACAGTCAAATCTGCAACATCTGTCAGCATCTCAGGATCCTCATGAGGTGAACCTGCCAATAGAAGAATGTCAGGTCTTATTTCACGAATCCTTCTGAATGCTTCAACAGTACCAGGAACCGCCTGATTAACAACAATTGCTTTCATCAAAGGATCATCTGCCAGAGCAGCAATCTGTATAATTGTTGTTTCCTGTTCCTGCATAAAGTTATCTGGATAAGTAACATGAGTAATCATGCCACCAGCAGAACTGTCTCCATATCTTTTGAGCATCTCTTCTGCACCTCTAAGGTCATCCTCAGATTGGGATACAGTTCCGGTTACAATACCAATATGAAAATCTGCCGCCATAACTGAAAAAGATAATACTAAAACCAGTAATAATACAATAGATACTTTCCTCATACTTCTTCCTCCTCGTAAAATTAAAGAACTTAAAAACTGCTAAGACCTCTACTCCATCCAGGGTAAAATCTACCACCCTTCCTTTTTTTAAATTTACATTACAAATCATATAAATCTCTAATGTAAATTTAACATAATAAATATTCTATACCAATATACTTATTTCTGCAACTATTTTCCTGATAAATATTTTTTCCATTATTTAATCTCAAAGAGATTAGTATTAAGTTACAACATATATAATTAAAAACAACAGATAATAAAACATGAAAGGGGTGATATAACTGAATTTAGGCAAAACACTTATTACTGCTGTTCTCCTTGCTTCTTTGTCAGCAGGATTCGTCCTGGCTGTACCTGAAATTCCGGACCTCCCTGTTAACAATAACAATACTGTTTACTCCTCGCTAATATGTAAAGATAAATCTACTGCAGAAGAGGTCCTCCTTAAAAAAAGAAGCAAGGATGAAAAGGACAATCCCGTAAAAGTGTTGGAAGGCCTAAAGGAAAAGACAGAAAAAAGACTTAAAGCCGGTGAAATTTCTAAAGAGGAAGCAGAGCGTTTAAAGACCAGAATCGATAAACGGATTGAAGAAATCAAGGAATTTGAAAGACTTCCTTTAGAGGAAAAGAAAAAGCTGCTCATCTCATCTCTGGAATCCAGGCTGGAGAAAAAAATAGAAGAAAATAAACTGAGCCAGGAAAAAGCCAGTGAAATCCTGCAAAAAAAGATAGAGGAAATACAAGCCTGGGATGGTAAATCAAATCCAGAATTCCTGAAGAGATATTTTTTTAGAAAACAGCAGCAATAACTAAAAAGGGGAGATTTAGTTTTTACTAAATCTCCCTCTTTCCCCAGACAATAATCCTGACAATTTTTATCTTCTAGCAACATTTCAGGATGACAACATCCCCATCCCCCTCAAACCAGTTGTAGTTCTTAATTATCCTAACAATACTTCTCTAGCGTCTCCCTGACTGCACCTTTTCCGACAATCATTTCCTTAAAATATCCCTCTATTTTTTCTCCTAAACCCACAGCAAAGAGATTTGAACCAAAGAGTTTCTCATTGGATAATATGGGCTGCAGACTATCGCCTACAGAATCAGGTTCCCCAAATTTCACATCTTTTAGATAGGAACGCAACTCCTCCAGCATGGGATCCGGGCTTAAACTCATCTCCTGACCATTATCATCAATCCCCAATAGGTACCTTAGCCAACCGGCAATAGCCAGTGGAATATAGGTCAGATCAGCTGGATTCAAATCCTCTTTCGCAGCATAGGCCTTAATGGTTTCTCCAAATCTGATTCCTACCTTCTGGGAAGTGTCAGTAGCAATTCGCTGTGGAGTATCAGGTATATTGGGATTAGGAAGTCTTTCGCCAATAACCTCATCTATAAAATCTCCAGGTTTTATTACACCTGGATCTACCACAACCGGCAGGCCTTCTTCATAGCCGATCTTTTCCACCAATGTTTTTAGATTTTTATCCTGCATTTCAGCGGCAATTAATTGATAACCCAGCAAACAACCATATACCGCCAGGGCTGTATGCAACGGATTCAGGCAGGTACAGACTTTCATTTTCTCCACTTTATTTACTGTCTCTCTATCTGTAAAGATTACACCGGCCTCCTCCAGAGGCATCCGTCCATTAGGAAATTTGTCTTCAACAACCAGATATTGAGCTGCTTCCGCATTTATAAATGGGGCAATATAGGTATTCTTTGTAGTCTGTAAAATTTCAGTATTTTTGAATCCTATTTTTGTCAGAGCATCCCGGACTGTTTCAGAAGGTCTTGGGGTAATCTTATCAATCATGGTCCAGGGGAAACTGACCTTTTCTTCATTGTTTATATACTCCAGAAAGCCCTCTTCCACAAGGTCATTTTCTACCCATTTTTTAACAATTGTTCTGATGGATTCATGGAGTACCTCTCCATTATGGGAGCAATTATCCATACTGACAAGAGCTATTGGTGACTTTCCATTTTTATATCTGGTATACATAAGAGCAGCTACCTTTGACATGGCATGTACCGGTTTTTCCGGCCCATTTTTCATATCATCCAGAACAAAATCAAAATATTCTCCCTGCATATTCTTTAAACTATATCCTTTTTCTGTTATGGTAAAACTGACCAACTTAAGGGCTGGATTAACAAAGATTTCTTGCAAACGCTGCCAGTCCTCTTCTCTGGAGGGATCTCCAACCAGACCTTCAGTAATACTGGCTACAACCTCTTTATCCAGAGTCCCATCAGCCTTCATGATGACCAGCAAACCAAGATTATCGTAAGGAGTATAAACCTTATCTATAATTTCCTCATCAAAAGTCTCAACAGCAATAATACCACTATTGGCCTTTCCTTCATTAAGCANTCTTTGTTGTAAAACTGCAATAAATCCCCTGAAGATATTACCTGCTCCAAAATGTACCCATTCTGGATTTGCTTTCGTAGCAGCAACCACCTTATCATAATCAAAAATAGGGAGTTTAATCCCTACTTCTTCCCATATCTTCGTATTCTTGATGTCATTAATACTTAAATTTAGCATTTCTACATCAACCCCTGTATGTAATTATTTCTTAAAATACGCCTGGCAAAACTACTATGTAAAGAGAGCAGTAATTATTATTATTCATTATAACTGACTTAATTCCTTCTTTTTTCACTCTATAGCTTGTCCAAATATTATATCACTTATTAATCCTTCTTTAGATAAATTAATTCCTTTTCCCGCAAAAANTCAATACTTCCTTCTATATCTATAAATATTTCCTCAATCATCTCTTTCTGTAAAAGGGGCGGTAGATAGTCATAAAATTTTGAGATCCTTTTTACAGATATTTCATCAAGAATTTTCCTTATAAATCTGGCATTTATTAAAAGTTTCTGGTCCCTGAATGCCAGCAAGAAGTCTTCAACTATTCTTTCCAGATCCTCTATTTTATCAGAAAAATACAAGCTTATTTTATTAAAACTATAGGAAAACTTATCTGCCCCGGTATTTTCTTTTAAGATTAATCCAAGGGTTAAATTAATCCGGTCACCGGCATAACTATGAATCGTTACGCAGTTATCTTTCTCCTCCATCAATAAACTGCCTTTTCTAAATCCCTTTATTTTATACTTCTTCCTCTCTTTCTTTAAAAGAGCCAATTCTGTGGGACCAAGAAAAGGATATTCCTCTTCATCACATAATACATTATATATCTCTTCACTCAAAGGCCGGCTGAGCATTTGGGGTTCTGATAACCAGAACGGTATTTTTCCTTTTTCAGCAGCTTCTACATAAATCCTTAATCTTTTATGATTTATTGACTTAATCTTCCACATCTTCCTTGCCAGAAAAAAATGTATATCTGACTGCTTCCTGGTATTAATGAAAAAGGCATCGAGAGTCCCTATGACTTGACCATTCGCTACAATAGTATACTCATTTATACTATCAAAGACCGAAAAGAAATTATAATAATTTGCAAAGCCAAATTCTTTTTCAGTCCTTCCTCCTATCATCAGTTTATCTTTATACCTTATCAGGTAGTCATTTTCTATCATATAATTAATTAAATAGGCAAAATCCTTATCTGTGATATCTTTGAAAGAATATACATTCTTCAATATAGAATATATTTTATTTTCTGAAACCTGATATTCCTGATGGACCAGCATAATAATCTGGTGAAACATTATATCCCANGCCTTTTTACGAAATTCTACAGATTCTACAAAATCTTTTTTAAGCAAATTTATCAAGGCAATGCTACGTAACAAATCTTTTTTTCTAATATTATATATTACTGTTTCAGAAATATTGTTTCTTCTCCCGCTTCTGCCAACCCTCTGTAAAAAATCTGCAGCCCGATAGGGGGGACCTAAATGAAAAACCCTATCTAAATCTCCTATATCTATCCCCAATTCCAATGTGCTGGTGCAAAAAATTATCATATTTTTTCTACCACTGCTTCTGAATATTTCTTCTGCCTTTTCTCTGAAATATTTATCCACAGAAGAATGATGATTATATGTTTCAATGGGATAATTTTGAAAAATTTTATTTAACATTTCAGTTTCAGAGCGGCTATTAGTAAAAAAGAGCGATTTTCCTCCCCTTGCCTCTGCATAAATATTTTTACACATTGATTCATTTATCTTATCATAATATTTCAATTTAAAAAACGTCCTTCTCTTTCCTTCATCAATTACCGGTATTACAGGTTTATCACTGCTGCCCTGGAGCCATTTAGCCATCTCTTCAGGATTTCCTATAGTTGCAGAGACCCCTATCCTCTGCAGTTGGAAGTTGCTGAACCTTTGTATCCTCTCCAATAAAGATAAAAGATGAACGCCCCTCTCATCCCCTGCAAAAGCATGTATTTCATCAATAACAACAAATTTGACATTAGCAAAGATTTCTGCAGGGTTATAATCATCACTAAATAAGATAACTTCCAGAGATTCAGGTGTAATAAGCAAAATATCAGTAGGTTCTTCCAGGTATTTTTCCCTCCAATGCCTGTTTATATCACCATGCCATTTAAATACATCTATATCAATGTAACTGCCAATTGTTTGAAAACGGACATCCTGATTATTTATCAAGGCCTTTATCGGTGATATATAAAGCATGGATGTAGGACTTAGTCTCTGTGAGTAAATCATATCCATTATCGGCAGTAAAAAAGCCTCCGTTTTACCGGTCGCTGTTGGTGCAATAATTAATACATTTTCTCCATCAAAGATACGGGGAACTGCCTTTTGCTGTATATCCCTGAAATCATCATATTTCAGGTTGTTTATAAGAACCCTCTGCATGCGTGGACTGAACCTAGATAACATGACTTTCTCCCAACTCTTCCTCATCCAATTCGTCTATTATACTTTCAGTTTTTTCTAACCATTTATTTACATCTTTTTCTGGGTTTTGCTGTAACCAATCAAGAATATCTACAAAGCCCCTTAAATAATCCCTTGGATTAACTTCCACTTCCTCACCAAAACGTTTGACCATCCTTTCTACAATTTCATTTATATACCTATCACCCAATCTCTCAGCTGCATTCCACTCATATAAGTAACTATGCATATCCCTGATTTTAAAGGAGAGAGATAATAAATCATTTCTTTTTAACCCATCAAGAGAAACAATTGGTTGCCGCAGGTCCTTAAAATCATCTTTTTGCAAAGAACTAATCCTCTGATACAGGGCTTGATATGATGCGACCCCTGTTTCTTCATTATCGAAAAAACTTTCAGTAGCTGTAAAGAGGAAAAACGCATGACTCAGCTCTCTATTCATGGTACTATCCACTATCCTTCTTAGGTTTTCATAGGCATCATCCCTGATATCCCTTCTGGCAATATTAGCTATTAACTCTGTTTCGTCAATGATAATTAAAAGACCTGAATACTTGATTTCAACAATCAGGCGAATTATGGCATTCAAAAAACTGAGGACATTTTCCTTGTCTATGCTGCCTTTAACATTGAATTCTTTTTTTAATGCTGCCGGTATATTCTTCTCCCCTTTAATCCATCCTATTGCAGCAGCTTTTACCTCATTGTTTCTCTCCTTTGAAGCCCGGTAATAACCCCTTATAGCATTAGCAAGTGAGGAACTATATGCTCCTACACTCTGTAGGACCTCCTCTATCTTCTGGTCTATCAAACGATTTATCTTTTTACGATCTTCCTGATCAAGGGGATTCAGGTCATTCTCATACCTGACTTTTTCTTCCAATCGAGTTAACCATTCCTGTAGAATATACTCGAAAGCTGGAATGTCTTGATAATTCCTGGTCCTCATCCCCTCAATTATTTTATTATAAATATTCTCCAGTTTATTAAATTGCACTCCCCGGCCCAACTCGACCCAGGAGACAATGAAATTTTCCTCCCAGGCAAGTTCCCTGACCGCTTTGGCCAGGAAAGTCTTACCGGAACCATAATCCCCCCTGATAAACCTGGTGCTTCCACCACCTTTACTGACATAAATTATTTCTTCTTTGAATGCCTCCAACTCTGCCTCCCTGCCAACCAACAGTTCAAGATAACCCTTATCAGGTACAGTTCCCGTCTTTAATGACTTTAAAATCCCTTGATATAGAAATTTCTTATCAAGCATCAGTTCACCTCTCATAATTTTATCAATACAAATGGTTCAGGCTTTCCGTAATTATCGTATAGATGGACAAATTTTCTGGCCTCTCTTCCCTTTTTAGGTATCATCTTTAATTTTGTAAATAGCCTGCCAAATTTTTCTTCCAGCTCTTTAGCATCTACCTCATATCCACTCAGTCTCAAGTTCAGCTCAACATATTCTAGGTATTTTTTTATCTCAAAATACTCCTTATCTTTATGCAGCACTTTCACTAATTCTTTTACCTGGACAAATAATTCTTTCAATAATTCTTCACTGAGAGGGACAGGTTTAATAGTCCCCTTTTCTTTCCTCTCTTCTGTAATCTTCTTTCTTTTCTTTGCTGTAGCTTTTTCTGCTCTTTCAGCCCTCACTCCCTTTATATCTGTTGCCTGATAATCATCCAGGTTCAATTGTTCTTTAATTTGCCTGTATTTTCTCCCCAGATTTGTTTTAGAGATATTAAATATTTTGGCACACTCATCCTGACTTTTTTTAGCTTTAATTATGGTGTTCTGTAAAATATAGTACAGGGCAGCAACCCATCCTTGTTCATCACCTGAAATATCCTTCGTTTCCTGGGAATATAGATAGTCCTGCCAGAGCTTATAGAGGATAGTCCTATATTTTGCTGGAATCCCTTCCTCATCCATTTTTTCTTTCAAAAATTTCTCTATCCTTTTTAATCTGGACTGGATATCAGCCATTACCTATCCCATCCCTTCTTACTATGGAATAATAGGTTCTATCTTTCTCCTCTATTTTTATTAGATTCTCTCCATATCTTTCCACATGTTTTCTATTTAGGCCCATGACCAGCCCCTTAACCAAGATACCTTCATAACCATTTGATTCCATTTCCCTGATTAAATCATCTTCATTTATATAACCATGATTTTTTATAATCCTGTAGATCTCTTTCTCCTGTTGGTTTAATTCTATTATTAAATTATCAGTACTTCCCTTATTATTTTCATGGCTGAATATAATTACAATCTGTTCCAGACTCAAATTTTTATCTTTCTCAATTAAATTTGCCACCTGTTTTTTTAAATAGGAGCTAATCTTATCTGAAAATTTGCTTATCTCGGATACATGGATGGACTCATCAAATAAATTTAAAACCTCGTTTATATTTATTTCAAGAGGATAAGTTGCTTTGAAAGCCCGGTTAAGTTCTGCCACCAGTTCTTCATCAACCAATTCCATAAACCCTTCCATGTCATATATCTCCACGGATAATAACTTATATAATTTACTTTCCTGCTTACCTTTAAGATAATTTTCTATCTGTCTGCTATAGCTGTCCTTTTTAAGTTCTCCCATATACTCTTTAATACCAGTCCAAAGTCCTTCTTTAATCTTATCAATATCAAGGGGAATAAATTTTTCATCTATTGGTAATCTGCAACTACAATAGGGTTCATCCTGTAAATCGTCTTCATTTAAATTAATTCTGCAGTTCTGGTAATTATTTTCTATATTTTTCATTACATCTTTTAATGATCTTACCGGCTTGATTTTTTCTATTTTTTCCATCAACTGTAGTATTTTAAACTCCTTCAGTCCTGCTACCTCTTTTAAATAATCTCGATAATCTTTATAGAATTTATTATGATTTCTAATATATTCTTTACGATATGTCTCTTTTATACTATCCAATCTGGCAGCAAAACCCCGGATTTCATTAGTTTTGCTTAGGATGCCGGGCAAATTAGAGAAATCACTTAACACTTTGTCTACTTCTTCATATTTACCCCCTATTCTGGTAAAATAATGATAATCATCCTTGATTTTTATATCAATACGCTCTAAAGCCAGCTCAAGCATATCCTTGATCAATAGATATTTATCTTTGAAAAACTCTATCTTCATGAATCTGTCTAAAAGAAGTTGCCTGAAATTGGTTAAACCCTGGTAGGAATCCTGTTCTTTTAATTTCTCTACCTCTTCTATAAAACCATTGAAATCTTTAAGTTCTTTTAAGTTTTCTACAAATTCCTGATGCATATTTAGAGCTGCACCGAGTTCCATAAACTGCCTATATGCGCCATTGATATTATTCTTTAGACCAAGTATTTTCTTTATGATATCTGACCAGACCTTATCCTGATTTAACGAGTCTTTTTTGTCTATATAGTCTATATCAAGAATCCTCATAATCTCCAGTATTTCAGACCAGATGGTATTGTTGACAAGGCTGCCTTTGCTTATACTATCAATTAGGCTATTTAATTTCTTGCCGGTAAGAATATTACGTGTAAAATTTTCAGAATTGAAAATTTCTCCATCTTTAGCCTTACCTTTGCATTCACCTGAAGAAATTAAGGCCGCAACTATTAATTCCAGGCCATTTTCCTGTAAACCCCAGGGAGAAAGTCGTATATACCTATAAATTTCGTCTAATTCATGCCATTCTCCATCACCTATAATTCTTAAAATTTCTTTAAATATTTCATTTTTCAATCTTAATTCATATTGGCCCCTTCTTTGTTCTACAATATCAAATGGCATGGCCACATTTTCAATCTCATCTGTTAATTCCTTACTGACCCGGGGAACGATAAAATCCCTTATTAGTTTATTGGTCTGACGGCGTTCCACCTTCTTGCTGTATCTTGGATGTTTTGGATACAATTCGTCCAATGGATGATTTAACAGATAATTTACCAACGATCTTAGATTATTAAATTGACTGAGGTTTTCTTCTACCTTATTGAAAGTAACCATAACACCGGAATAATAACACTTTTCTATTTCCTTTGATACTTTATCTAGCATATTATTATATATATTTTCCAGTTGTAACTTTTTATTCAGGGTCTCTTCATCTGTTGGATTCATATATTTTTTATAAAGTCTCTTAACGGCAATCAACCTCTTCAAATCCTGTTCTAACTCCTTATCTATATTCCTGGGTATCCAGAAAATACTGGCCTCATTCTCTTCCACCAATTTCCGGCAATGCTTGATTTTTTCATCCTCTTTTCCAAATAGGGGAAAACCTGTTATCAAAATAAAATCAAACTTCATAGGATCAAAAGAGGGGACTTCAGTCATTTTTAATAGGTTTTGCAGGACTGTTAAACCATTACGCACTGTATTACGCCATTCAAAACTTATATTCATTTCAGAAACCTTATTCCAGTAGGCGGTATAATTTGCAAATAAGTGTTGGTTGTTATTGATGATTTCCTGTATCATAGCTGCCACATCATTTTCATTTAGCATTTTTACTTCTTCAATAATCTCTGGTTCAACCTTTACATCGGTACTACCTGGGTCTATCTCCCAGAGAAAATCAGCTATGTCTTCACCGGCTTCCTGCATATTAAATCCTCTACCCCTTGACTTTTCGTAAACTTCCAACAGATTGTAGTAAATATCATGATATACCAGGCTCAGGTCCATATCGAAGCCCATATCAACCAATAAGTAGTGAGTTAATTCTCTGGAATTTAACGGTCTCTTGGAATAGATACTATTTATAATAAGGGCTTTAATTAGACGGTGTGCTAATTCAGGATTAAAATTTGCATAAAAATCTGGTGTATTTATTATATCTGCATACAAATTCTCATAAAGATCGTAATATTCTTTAAAATAATCGTAGATTATAGTGTCACGGAAGATATCGTAGAGCATATCTATAGTGATTAACTTCTCACCATCATTATTCAAATTCTCATTGGCTATATTCCAACATTCCCTGATGGCAACCCTTTGCCTGGACCCATAACTAGAAAGATAGATTAGAGCAGAAACAAAACTGTGGTGAAAGGGGTATAATCTTATAAATCTCTCCTGTGTTATATATTCTGTCAATTTTGGTATACGTTTGGCCAGGTCCTGATATATAAAAGCAATAGACTTCTTGTTATTCTCATCTTTGATAATCAACCTTTTGTCGATTATCTCCTCTATATCTGCCTGGCTGAGGATGATTGGTTCAAAACGGTCAAATACCTTCTCCTCATCTTCACTGACATATAGGGTTTCATCTATTATTTCAGCAGGGTTTTTCTGGACTGCAGCTATAATCCAGATAGGAGCATTCTTTATCCTCTGCCCCAGGGCCTGCAGGATCTCCAGGGTTTCAGCTTCCTCTCCTTCTGCCTTTTTCTTCTGTAAGAATCCTGACAATTCATCAATAAAGATAACTAATCCATCATAGTGTTTTTCTACTTCCTCCATTATCTGTTGAATACCGTCTTTTATACTGGGATAGATAATCTCCCGGTATTCTTTCTGGGCAAAGGCTCCGGTTTTTTGCTTATATTGAATGATTATCCCGGCAAGCCTGCCAATATTNTTTTCTTCTATTATTTTTTCCCATTCTTCCTTCGTAATCTGGCATTCTTCTTCTAAAACCTCATAGAACTTATCCTTATTAATAAATTCGTATTCGTTTTCCAGGAACTGTGCAACTATCTGCCTGTCATTTTTTATGTAAGCAATATGGCCGTCTCTCTTCAATGCAGCTTCTATCTCATCGAACATCTTAACCTTAAGATCATTTACCTCGCTGAGAGTAAAATTGACGGTCAAAAATTTCTTCTGCTTAATTTTTTCTTTATATTCTTTCTGGAATCTTTCCGGCACCAAATCCCAATACTGGTCATATTTTAATAACACAGTAATATATGACATAAAGTGAGATTTACCGCTTCCATATGCACCCTGTACCCAAAAACCCTTTCCTTTGTCGAGAGTCAATGAATGAAATACCTTATCAAAACTTCCTTCTAAATTACTGGTAATAATATAATTACTTACAGTCTCCTTCTGTTGAGATGATATAGCCACATCCATTGTAATTACTTCTTCAGGTCTGGGAGAAAGTTTAAAAAGGTCTATATATTTACTCATCTTTATCCCCCTTTAATAAGTAATTTACTATTCCATCAAGACTTTCGTGTTTTAAAACATATTGGTCCAAACCTCCCCTGGGCTCATAGACAAGATAATTTTGTTCCCAGGCTGAATCTAAGTAAGTTCTCAGTAATTTTGGGTTTATAAAAAACATTTTATAAAACTCAGCTTTTTCTGTTATATGTTGTAAGGATGGATTCAGGATATTAAAACGTTTTGCCTCATCATAACCCGGACTATACTCTGAATAGAGGGCATATATAAAAGAATAAATAGATGGGCTGTAATAACTTACAAAAACATCCCCATTTTCTTCTCTGCCTATTCCAAAATCTACCAGGGCTTTTCTTATAGAAGCTGCTGTTTTTTTTATTGTGGTATCACGGAAATTACCAATATATTTTTTTAAAAAAAGGACTAGATTTTTATTATCTAATATAAAGGAATTGTCTACAGTCAATTCGGGATAGATATATTTTAAAACTATCTCCCTGGCTATAGGTTCTTTCATCAAATAACTGTGATAAAGGAGCTCTTTATTTAACTTTTCACCTGAAAAATCAATAATCTTAAGTAAGGGTGTCTTGATTATCCTGCCTTCCTTGATGGTCAGATACCTTTTTCTGATTTCATTCCAACAGGTCTGTCGGGAATGAGTTGAATTCTGGTTAATTGTATAAATTTCCATTAATTGGTCTACTGTATCAACCCTTTTAGCAGCTCTTAAGGCCTCCAGGGCCTCTGCAAGATATGTACTTTTTGTAATAGATTTAAATACCATAGCTCAACCTCTCCTTATTTCTTAGTATTATTCTTCTAAGACTTGCTTTTTGTCTTTCATGTAAAACACCCCTATCTATATTTGCTAAAATATAATCACCCAATACAATTGCCCTATCAATATCTCTAGCATTTTTACCACGTATATATATATCATAAAGCTTGATATAAGCCATTATTTTCTCATTATCGTTCCAATTTTTGCTTCCATAATAATCATCAATTATCCGATAAAAACGATTATAATCAGTTTTAATGATGTCTTTAAAAATGCCCTCAGCTGTATTTATACCTCCTGCGTTTGCCAACAACAAAATATCTTCCATATTTAATTGTTTTTTTTCCATTAAGGATTTAATAAATATGTAATCACTGGCATTGGCATAGCTATATTCTTCTTTAATAAATAAACAATATAAGTCATACAGACTCATTGCTTCTTTATTAATATCTAATATCAGTAATACATAAGAACGGACAAAATTTTTGATTATAGTGACCAAACCTTCCCTTGTATCAGGCAATTTTTCAGGAGCAACTGGATAAATGAGATATACTCCGGGATTATCAGTATTTAAAATCCTGATTTTATTAGAACAGCGCAGAATATGTAAGAGGGTATGCTCTGGGCTATGACAGCAGTTTACCGACAGGTATACCAGTAAATCAACAATCTCCTGGAAATCCTTAATTTCCTCATATACTGCCCACAACCTCTCATGGATAAAGGCATTTTCATANACATATTGCTTAATTTTCTCCATTTTATATCTGCCCATGGAGTATACCGCTTCACAGATATTAATTCTGTAACGATTTAATTCTTCAGAGGACAGATACCATTGGGCATAAAAGTATCTGGTAATCCTCACCAGAAACCTATAAATATACCTGCTCTCTTCTCTTTCAGGAACTCTCATAACCCTCACCTTTATTTTTAAATATTATTAATATTCTCAATAAATATATTATAACATTCCTCAGTAACAGCATACTGTTTAATACATACGTTCGCCTGTTCTTTTAGCCAAACAAGTTCCTGACTGCTTCTTTTAATTCCTGGTACATCTTTAAACCTTCCAACTCCTGCAAATTCTTAACTAGATTCTCATAATACCACTTCTGCTTTTCCCTCTTATATTCCCTGGAATACTCTTGACCATTAATCCTTTTATCACTATTCATAAATCTATCCCAGAGTTTTTCACCTTCTTTTTTATATTCATCAAGCATACTCCTGATATTACTTAGCTTATCTGCACAGATAATATATTTTACATCTAGAGGGGCAGTCTGCAAATATTCAATGGTATGTTTTTTACGTTCTTCCCAGAGGGTCTCCTTCCTACCCTCCAGTTTTTCAGAAGCACCCAGAACTAAGTGCAAGATATCCTCACCAAATTCCTCCTGCAGTTGCTCTTCAGTCATCTCCGTATCCTCTAAGGTATCATGTAAGAGGCCAGCAACAATAATTCTGGCCTCCATGCCATTTTCCTGTAAAATCATAGCCACCTCAAAAGGGTGAATTATATAAGGAACGTCTGTCCCCTTCCGAACTCCATCTTTATGGTAAATAGCTGCCTGTTTCAAGGCCTTTCTTATATTTTGATCCATTTCTTCGCTCCTTTTCAACACAGGGAGACGGTTCTGCTGTGTTTGACCTTTCCTTCATTCGATGACACAAAAACTTGGTCACTGTGTTTCTTCGAAAAATAGCTTCCTAGTTACTAAATGACGCAAGAGAACTCTCCCCTTGGTGTCATTTTCTCACATAGTCCAGAACAAGGACTTCTTTTCCTACCGGTATTGCTTCTATTTCTATCTCAGCAGAATCAACTTTATAGATGACTTCATCTGCGAAGTTTCCGGTAAAATCCTCTAAACCAGTTATAGGAAAGCCCAGGATATCTGTCTTATAATGCATGGGAACAATTAATCCTGGCTTAATTTCCCGACAGAGCTGGTATGCTTCTTCAGCATTAATTGTATAAGTACCGCCAATAGGGATCATCAGGATATCAACATTTTCAAGTTGTTTAATTACTTCATCCACAGGAATATGCCCCAGATCCCCCAGATGCGCTATTTTCTTTTCAGCAGTTTCAATCATAAAAATAATATTATCTCCACGGTTTCTACCTTCATTTTTATCATGTTTAGTGGGTATACCGGTAATCTTTATATCCTTTATCATAAATGAACCAGTAGTCCTGATAATTTCTGGATTACCTTTAACTACTTCTGCTTTATTATGGTCATAGTGATCATGGCTGATAGTAACAATATCAGCTTCATCACTTATACTCCTATAGGGAAGTTCTTCCCCATAAGGATCTGTAATGATTTTAACTCCCCTATTGTCAGTAATGAGAAAAGATGCATGTCCCCACCATTTTACCTTCATCTTATCACCCCTATATTTTGAAATAAACCAATTTATTCTATTTATTATTATATTCGAGCCAATTAGATAAAAATCCTGCCTGGAAATATCCTTAATTACTGAACATCTTCTTCCTTATGTTTTCTGGAATGATAATATTTATAGAATAATCCTTTAACTTCCATAATTCCTTCTGGTACTACTGTCTGAATAGCCAATATAGAATGGCTAAACAAAAGAAAGAGAAGTAAAATCAATATATTCTTTTTCATCATCCTCACTCCTAACTTAGAATATCTTTCCGTGTAAAGTAATAAAAACTACCCACTATAAAAAGAAGACCATGACCTAAAAGAATAAGACCAGAATTTAAGATGTCTTTCCAGGGTATTTCCGGTGCCAATATATCAACCCAGAGATCCATATAGCTTGTAAAAAGGTAGGGTTTGATTTCGCTGAAGAAAGGAAAACTGGAAATTATCTGTAAAAAGATTACCAGGATCAGGGGAAAGATCATGGCTCCAATAGGATTTTTTAAGATACTGGAAAGAAAAAAGCATAAAAAAGTGATGGTCAAAATAACCAGAAAAGCTCCCCCATAGACCATTAGCAATCTATTCAGTGCTTCTGCTGAATTGAGAATATTAAACCAACCTACATCACCAAGCAGTAAACCACTGACCAAGAGAGAACCCTTACCAAATACCAGTAATCCACCCCCAAGGCCAACNATAACCATAATCAAAACTAGAAGAAAGGTATAAATTAAAGAAGAAATCAGCTTGGAGATGAGAAAATAAGTCCTGTTCACCGGCCGGGACAGGATTAAACGCAGGGTCCCTTCCTGTTCCTCTCCAGCCACAATCTCTCCTACCACTAGTACTACCAGTACCGGGAGAAAAAAGTTTATAGTTGCATGATTGATAGTAACTAAAGAAACCAGGTAACCATTTAATATGGAACCAGAAAGGGTAAACATCTCACCCAGAATTTTATCTACAAAGGGAGTTGGATCTTTATAAATAAAGATTATTATCACTGTCAAGGGTATTAAGGCAGCACCAATAAAACCAAGATATGTACGGGGTTTCCGGAACATCTTGCTTATCTCAATGTTGATTAAAGTCCAGACCATTTTATCTTCCTTTCCCTTATGAAGTCTTTGCTATGAAAAAATCCTCCAGACTCTGGCCAGGTTCCAGCAATTCTCCAATCAAACCCTGGGCCCTTATCTTGCCTTCCTGGAGAATAACAATCCGGTTACAGAGGCCCTCTATTTCCAGCAGCAGGTGGCTGGAAATAATAAAGGTAATCCCNTCAGTCCTATTTAAATCCCTNATTAGCTCTCGGATTTCCCTGATCCCTTTTGGGTCAAGACCATTTGTAGGCTCATCAAGGATAACCAGTTCTGCTTTATCCATAATAGCCTGGGCAATACCCAGCCGCTGTTTCATGCCCTGGGAATAGGTTTTCACCTTATCATGGCGCCGCTCATAAAGGCCAAGCTTATGAAGAATATCTTCAAGCCTGTCTTCATCCTTTACACCGGAAAGCTGGCCAAAGATCTTTAAATTTTCCCAACCGCTTAGATATTCATAAAAGGCAGGTACCTCAATTAAAGCCCGGATATTCTCCCTGGGCACTTTCCTGTATTCCCTACCCTTATATTTTATAATGCCTTCACTGGGCTGTACTAAACCTGTCAGAATCCGTATAATAGTACTCTTTCCTGCCCCATTAGGACCCAATAAACCCAAAATATCCCCTTTTTCTACCTGNAGATTTACTCCCGATACGGCCCAATGTTTACCATAACGTTTGCCAAGACCCTCTGTCATTAAGAACATCCACATCTCTCCTTTTCATCCTTAATAATATATCCATTTTTCTGGAATATATAATGCTTTATTACAGGAATATAGGGACTTTAAAAACTGCTTCCCTAAACAAAAAAAGAAAGCCCCC
>JGI24713J26584_10000927_pt1 | contig 21901 bp, 20 predicted proteins | sample BioPla4DNA1_FD_26584 | JGI IMG/M metagenome (IMG submission 26584) | reverse complement strand
CTGTACCCATACCGAACACAGAAGTTAAGCATCTCAGCGGCGATGGTACTAGGGTGGAGACGCCCTGGGAGAGTAGCACGTTGCCAGACCTATAAATTAAAAAAAATTAAATTAATAGAAGGCTCTATTACGTTGGTTCGTAGTAGGGTCTTCTTTATTACTTAAAAAATGATTTAGTTCTTTATAGTTGAGAAATAGTTATTGAATATGAGTTAATGTACAATGTATCAATTGAACAACTAGGTTTTAAACCAAGGACAAAAGAAGATGCAATGAAATTTTTGGATTAGAATGAATTAAAGTATATATCATTATAAAAGCATCATTCAAAATTAATTGAGGACCCTATTAGTTGTTTAGTAATGGGGTCTTTTATATTTGTTGTAATAAAAGTTTACATATTATATAATGGAAATATCGAAGAAATGACATCAAATATAAGGGGGAACATAATGAAGAAAAACATAAAGGTTCTAGGGACCCTATTACTAACTGCAGCACTATTAGCAGGTTGTAAAGGGAATGAAATTCCTAAGGAAGATGAAATTTCAAAAGAAGTAGAAGCAAGAGAAGATGTAGAAGTACCTACCATAATTACAGAACTAGATTACCTAAAGCAACCCTCTACAAATTGGGCTGCATATAGGAAAACTATCCCTGTGAAGGGAATCTATATGACAGGTAATACATTGGGGTATAAAAGCAGGTTTTATGACTTAATCGATTTAATCGACAGGACGGAATTAAATGCCGTTGTTATAGATGTTAAAGATGATTATGGCACACTAACATACGAATCAAATATTCCAATGGTGAAAGAATTAGAAGCAGATAAGGTGGTAAAGGATAAGGATTTTGTTCAATCCATGAACTTGTTGGCAGAAAAAGACATATATCCCATAGCCAGAATCGTAACCTTTAAAGACCGAACTGCTGCCAGCAAAAGACCAGACTTAGCTGTAAAAACAAAAGACGGCAAGATTTGGAGAGATAATAAGGGAGATGCTTGGCTTAACCCTTATAACAGAGAATCATGGGAATACCCAATACAAATTGCAGAAGAAGCAGCTTTAATGGGATTTAAAGAAATTCAATTTGATTATGTGAGATTTCCTACCGATGGAAAAAGGGATTTAATAGATTATGGTGATAGTGCTAATGAGCCTATGAGAGATGCAATAGCTGAATTTTTAAGATATGCCAGAGAAAGATTAGCACCCTATGGTGTATATGTATCAGCTGATATTTTTGGTTTAGTTACTACTGTAGAAGATGATATGAGACTTGGCCAACATTTAGAAACCTTAGCTACCACAGTAGATTTTTTATGTCCAATGGTTTATCCTTCACATTACGCCTTAGGTTCCTATGGTGTTAAATATCCTGATGCAGATCCTTACACAATAGTAAAGACTAGTATGTCCGTTGCTAAGGAAAGAATAGATAATTTAGAAACTCCTGAGAAAAAAGCAGTACTTAGGCCTTGGCTTCAAGACTTTTCTGCACCATGGTTAAAAAAGGATTACGGCCCATATTATACACCTTATGGACCAGAGCAAATAAAGGCACAAAAACAGGCTACCTATGATTCAGGCTTAGACCAATGGATACTATGGAATGCTGGCAACAAATATACAGAAGGAGGCTTAGAAAAACAATGAGATATGAAGGGGCTCTATATAGGCCGCCTAGTGAAGCCTATAGTTTAATTGTTCAGGCCACTATAGGTTGTAGTCACAACAAGTGTACTTTTTGCTCCATGTACAAGGACAAGAAGTTTAGGATTAGGGATACTGAGGAGATTATTGAAGATTTTAAGATAGGAAGAGAAAGATATAAAGTTGTAAAGAGGATTTTTATTGCAGATGGTGATGCCTTAACCATAAAAACTGCTGAACTTAAAAAGATTTTAACTTTTATAAGGGAAAACTTTCCAGAATGCGAAAGGGTAGGGATTTATGGTTCACCAAAAGCAATATTGTCAAAAACTTTAGATGAATTAAAAGAATTAAAATCCCTTGGTTTAGGTATTGTATATCTTGGGATAGAATCAGGCTCAGAAAAGATATTAAAGATGATAAATAAAGGGGTTAGCAGGGATGAAATGGTTGAAGCAGGAAAGAGGGTAGTTGAATCAGGAATTAAGTTGTCTGTAACCCTTATTTCTGGTATAGGGGGAAAAGAACACTCTCTAGAACATGCTAAGGAATCTGCTAAAATCATTAACGAAATAAATCCCCATTATCTAGGCCTTTTGACCCTAATAGTGGAAGAAGGTACTCCTCTATATGAAGATATTCAAAAGGGTAAGTTCCAACTATTGAGTCCGAGGGAAATCTTATTGGAGACTAGGGAAATGGTCATGGACTTAGAGGTAGATAACTGCATATTTAGGTCAAATCATGCTTCCAACTATGTACCTTTGAGGGGCACTTTACCTCAAGATAAGGACTTGATATTATTACAAATACAAGAAGGATTAGAAATTTCAAATTTAGAAGATAGGGATAGATTTAGAAGACTGTAAAAAGGTCTTCTTTTTTTGAAGAAATAAAAAAATATATTGTGTAAATGTTTAAATGGTGGTATAATGGTTCAAGTGTAAAAAATCTTTTAAATCAGTCCCGTGAGGCTGGAAAGGAGAGGAAAAAATGATAGATAATGTATTTGGTAAAACCATGTCTAAGGAAATGACCTTTATTGACAGGTCAAAGAAAGCAGTTTTAGCACTTCAACATCTTATAGCCATGTTTGGGGCAACGGTTTTAGTCCCTATTCTTACTGGCTTAGACCCATCTGTATCTCTTTTCACTGCAGGTCTTGGAACCTTAATATTCCACGTTTGTACCAAGGGAAAAGTTCCCGCATTTCTAGGTTCATCCTTTGCATTTATTCCAGTGATTTTAACTGTAAAAGAAGTCTATAATGGTGATTTGGCCTATGCTCAAGGTGGCATGGTAGTAGCAGGGTTACTCTATATAATTTTATCTTTCTTAATAAAGAAAATAGGCGTTGATAGAATTCAAAAATACCTTGCTCCACAAGTAGTAGGACCAATGATCATAGTTATAGGTATGAATTTATTACCTGTAGCTGTTGAAATGGCAAAGGAAAACCTTTTAATAGCAGGTATTACACTAGGCTTGGCCCTTTTAATTAACTTTAAAGGGAAGGGATTTATAAAGCAGCTTTCAATATTAATAGGGGTTTTCGTAGGCTATATTATAGCCTATCAGTTTAATCTTGTAGATATAGGGCCTATTAGAGAGGCTGCCCTCTTTGATATGCCATCTTTCAGGCTACCTAAATTTGATATAGGAGCTATAGGAATTATTGCACCAGTGGTACTGGCAGTCTTTATGGAACATTTGGGAGATATAACTACAAATGGGCAGGTAGTAGGGAAAAACTTTATAGAGGACCCTGGCTTAAATAGAACCTTGTTGGGTGATGGATTGGCAACTGCAGTGGCAGCTTTTATAGGTGGTCCTGCCAATACAACTTATGGTGAAAATACTGGAGTATTGGCAATAACCAAAAATTATGACCCATCAATATTAAGGTTGGCAGCAATATTTGCAGTAGTTTTAGGATTCGTATCTAAAATTGGAGCAGTCCTACAATCCATTCCTAATTCAGTAATGGGTGGAATATCTATAATGTTATTTAGCATGATATCTATAATAGGAGTAAAGACTATAAAGAACAATGAAGTAGAATTTAATTGGAAAAACATACTGGTAATGGCAGCCATCTTAGTCTTTGGCTTAGGTGGAGACTATTTATCATCTAAGTTAGGTTTTACAATAGGAATTCCTGTAACTGAGACAGTCAGCATAACTGGACTAAGTTTTGCAGCTATAGTGGGGATAATATTAAATGCCATATTGAATAGAAAATAATAGCCTACCTCTTGGTAGGCTTTTGTATTGCTCATATGAATGGACAAAACTTAAGAAAAGGTATAAAATAATATAGTATTGAAAATTAATAAGGGAGTAGTTCTATGGCTAATAAGGTAATTGTAGTAGGTGGAGGAGCTGCTGGAATGATGGCAGCTATATCAGCAAGATATCATGGAGCAGATGTCTTAATTCTTGAAAGAAATGACAGAGTAGGTAAAAAACTATTGGCAACGGGAAATGGCAGATGTAATTATACAAATAGATACTTGAGTATAAATAATTATCATGGCGAAAATCCTAAGTTTGCATATAGTGCCTTATCTCAATTCAATGTAGATATGACGATTGAATTTTTCGAAAGGCTTGGCATAACTCCAGCAGTGGAGGAAAATGGGAAGGTTTTTCCCCTTTCTTTTCAAGCTTCATCAGTCTTAGATGTTTTAAGGTATGAAATAGAAGATAAGGGGATTGAAGTTATAACAGGAGCCTATGTGGTAGACATAAAGAAGGAAAGGAAGTTTATAATTACATTAAAAGACAATAGGAGATTTAAGGCAGATAAGGTAATATTAGCTACAGGAGGAATGGCATTACCAGCCAGCGGTTCAGATGGCAATGGATATTCCTTATGTAAGAAACTAAATCATACTATAACAGATGTATTTCCAGGCCTAGTTAAGTTAAAGTTAGATAGCAATATCTTAAAGTCTGTAGATGGAGTAAAATTTGTAGGAATTGCAGGAATTTATGTAGATAATAGGCTAATATTAGAGGATAAGGGCGATATTCTATTTACATCCTATGGGATTTCAGGGCCTCCCATATTACAACTGAGCAGAACAGCCTTACAATATATGAATGAGGGTAAAGAAGTAACATTAAAGGTTTCAATAATTCATAGCAAAACTGAAGATGAATTATTTGATTATTTATGTAAAAGGTTTGAATACATGCCTAGAAAAACAGTAGAAATTGCCTTAATTGGCCTTATAAATAAAAGGCTTATAATTCCTATACTTAAAGAATTGAATATAGATAAAAATAAAAGAACAAGCAACCTTTCTAAGGAAGAAATAAGGGGAATTTCAAGAATATTGACTTCCTGGAGCTTTAAGGTTATTGGGAGCAAATCCTTTAGTGATTCCCAAGTAACAGCAGGCGGAGTAAATACTAATGAAATTAATAGTCAAACTATGGAATCAAAGATTGTGAAAGGCCTGTATATAGTTGGAGAGCTATTAGATATAGATGGAGATTGTGGAGGGTTTAATCTGCAATGGGCCTGGTCATCAGGATATGTTGCAGGATTAAATGCAGCAATCAACTAATACAAATGGGGGAAGATTCATGTCTGGAATAAAAAGAAAGCTAATTGAACTGGAAGAAAATAATAGGAATATAAATGTGGCCATAGTTGGTGCAGGTCTTATGGGAAAAGGAATGGTCAGCCAAATGATGTTTGTTAAAGGTATGAAACCTGCACTGGTAATAAGTAACAAGATATCAGATGCTGTAGAAGCCTACACCTTAGCAGGGATTTCCAAGGATGATATTGTAATAGCAAAGAACCTTAAGGATATTAATACTGCAATGGAAAGAAATAAATATGTTGCCTGCGATGATTCTGATATAGCAGCAAAGGCTAATTTAATCGACGTAGTAGTAGATGCTACAGGAGTGCCTAATGCTGGAGCCAAAATCGCCATGGACTCCATAGAAAATGGAAAACATATAATTATGCTAAATATTGAGGCAGATGTAGTAGTAGGGCCAATACTTAATAAAATGGCGAAGAAAGCTGGAGTTGTATATTCAGGTACAGCAGGAGATGAACCTGGAGCTGTAAAAGAAATATTTGACTTTGCAGAGGCAACAGGCTTTGAAGTACTGGCCATAGGGAAGGGGAAAAATAATCCTATGGACCATGATGCAACACCTGATACAGTAAGGGAGCAGGCGGAAAAATCTAAATTAAAACCCCTTAGGTTAGCTTCTTTTGTAGACGGCACCAATACCATGGTTGAAATGGCAGCCATGGCAAATGCAACTGGGTTTATTCCCGATGTACCAGGTGGCCACGGGCCAACTGCAAGGGTGGAGGACCTTCCAAAGATATATAGTTTAAAGGAAGAAGGGGGAATACTTAATAAGTATAAGATAGTAGACTATGCCCATGGTATAGCTCCAGGGGTTTTTGTTATAGTTACCACTTCTTCACCCCAAGTCCATCATGAAATGAGATTTCTAAAAATGGGGGATGGGCCAAATTATGTTCTCTATAGGCCATATCATTTAACTAGTTTAGAAACTCCAATTTCCATAGCTAGGGCCTATTTTTACAATGAACCAACTATTGCTCCTATCTTTGATAAACCAGTGGCTGAAGTAGTTGCAGTAGCTAAGAAAGATTTAAAAAAAGGCGAAAGATTAGACGGCATAGGAGAATACACTATCTTAGGGAAAATATTTACCTATGAAGAAGCAAAGGAGAAGAATTTAGTTCCTGTAGGCCTAATCAATAATAAGGCAGTAGTGACAAGGGATATTAAAAAAGGTCAATTAATTACCTATGATATGGTAGACTTGGATAGGAGCACTGAAATATATAAGCTGAGAGAGATTCAAGAAAAAGGGGAATAAAGACTTGTCTTGCCATCAAAATAATACCTTCGGCTATTGAATTTTGCTGAATTTTTGGCTTGACAATATTTTGCAATTTAGGTATATTATTATACAAGTTAAAATAGGTGCGATGATAGGGACAGTAGCAAAGTAAATTTATTACAGAGAGATAATCATTTGGTGAGAGATTATTATAAATTGCTTTGTGAAGATCACCTTGGAGCATAATACCTGAAACTAAGTAGGGTATTACGGTTAGTACCGTTAGAACTATTGAGTGACAAGAAGTATCCTAGTATCTTCTTGTAATTTGGGTGGTACCGCGGAAATTTTCGTCCCTAAGTCTTAGGCTTAGGGTTTTTTTATTAGGACTAATCTGTTGAATCATTAAGCATAATTAAATCATATTACACCATGTAGAACTAATAAGTCCACAAAATTTCAATTATAAAATTAGAAAGGATGAGAATGTGAAAAGGTTTAATGAATTATCAAATGAACCAGTAAAAATTAGAGAGCAAAGAATCAGTGAATATTGGAAGAAAATAGATTTATTGAACAAATCAGTAGCTACAAGGGAAAATAGTAAGCCCTATATCTTTTATGAGGGGCCTCCAACTGCCAATGGAAAACCTGGAATCCATCACGTAATGGCGAGAACCCTGAAGGATTTAACCTGTAGGTATAAGACCATGAAGGGTTATCAGGTAAAGCGAAAAGCAGGTTGGGATACCCATGGACTTCCTGTGGAAATAGAAGTAGAGAAAAAATTAAACTTGAAAAACAAGCAGGATATAGAAAAATATGGAATAGAGGAATTTAACAAGCAATGTAGAGAATCTGTGTTCCAATATGAAAAGCTATGGAGAGAAATGACTGAAAGAATGGCTTATCTAATAGACTTAGATAATCCATATATAACCTTGGATAATGATTATATAGAATCAGTCTGGTGGATCTTAGACAAATTCTTCAAAGAAGGCTTAATATATGAAGGCCATAAGATCCTGCCCTATTGCTCAAGATGTGGTACAGGATTAGCCTCTCATGAAGTGGCACAGGGCTATGAGGAAATCAAAACTGAAACAGTAGTAGCTAAGTTTAAGCTGAAGGACAAAGATGAATACTTCTTAGCTTGGACTACTACTCCATGGACTTTACCATCTAATGTCAGCTTAACTGTTAATCCAGAAGTAGACTATGTAAAGGTTAGGCAAAATGATGAAGTCTATTATTTAGCAAAGGAATTGGCAGAAAAGGTCCTAGGGGAAGATTATGAAGTATTGGAAGAAATGAAAGGTAAAGACTTAGAATATATAGAATACGAACAGCTAATTCCTTTTGTTAAGGTGGATGGAAAGGCCTTTTTCGTCACCGTGGCAGACTATGTAACAACGGAAGACGGTACAGGAATAGTCCATACTGCACCTGCTTTTGGTGAAGATGACTATAATACCGGAATGAAATATAATTTACCAGTTATTCAACCAGTATCAGAGGAAGGTAAGTTTACAGAAACTATATGGAAAGACAAATTTGTAATGGACGCAGATCCAGAAATTATTCAATGGTTAAGACAAGAAGGTAAACTATATAAAAAGGAAAGAATAGCTCACAATTATCCACATTGTTGGAGATGTAAGACCCCATTGCTGTATTATGCAAAACCATCATGGTATATTGAAATGACAAAACTAAAAGACCAGTTGATTAAAAATAATAACGAGGTTAACTGGTATCCATCCTTCGTTGGAGAAAAGAGGTTTGGAAACTGGCTAGAAAACCTAAACGATTGGGCTATCTCCAGGTCCAGGTATTGGGGTACTCCACTACCAATATGGAGATGTGACGACTGTGGCCACGTAGACAGCGTTGGTTCAAGGAAGGAATTAATTGAGAGGGCCATAGAGGATATAGATATGGATATAGAACTTCACAGGCCATATGTTGATGAGGTTCACCTAAGGTGTGATAAATGCAACGGAACCATGACAAGGGAAAAGGATGTAATAGATGTATGGTTTGATAGTGGAGCTATGCCCTTTGCTCAACACCATTATCCCTTTGAGCACAAGGATGACTTCCATACCCTATTCCCTGCAGACTTTATCTGTGAAGGAATAGACCAAACTAGAGGCTGGTTCTATTCACTTATAGCCATATCAACCTTTGTAACTGGAAAATCACCTTACAAAAATGTACTAGTTAATGATCTTATTTTAGACAAAGATGGCAAAAAAATGTCTAAATCTAGAGGAAATACAGTTGACCCATTTGAGCTGTTCGACAAATTTGGGGCAGATGTCCTAAGATGGTATTTAATTTATGTATCACCACCATGGACCCCAACTAGATTCGATGTAGATGGTCTTAGAGAAGTAGAAAGCAAGTTCTTTAGGTCCATTCGAAATGTGTACAATTTCTTCTCTCTATATGCCAATACTGATGGAATAGACCCAAGAGACTTTTTCATCGAATATGAGGATAGGCCAGAAATAGACAGGTGGATCCTATCTAAATACAACAGTTTAGTAAAATCTGCCAATGAAAACATGGATGTATTTGAATTAACTAAGGTAGTTAGAGATATACAAGAATTTGTTATAGAGGACTTGTCAAATTGGTATATTAGGAGAAATAGAAGGAGATTTTGGTCAACTGAACTAGACGATGATAAGAAGTCTGTATATAATACAACCTATGAAATTCTTGTTGGAGTTTGTAAGTTAGTTGCACCCTTTGTACCATTTATTTCCGAGGAAATATTCCAAAACTTGACAGACGAAGAATCAGTACACCTAGCATATTATCCAGAACCTAATTTAGAGCTCATAGATAAGGAATTAGAGGAAAAAATGGATTTAGTAAGAGATCTAGTAACCCTAGGTCGTGCATCTAGGGAAGCAGTAAAAATTAAGGTAAGGCAACCACTTAAGGAAGTAGTCATAGATGGAAAATATGAAGAGCAAATAAAGGATTTAGTCCCCTTAATTGAAGAAGAGCTAAACGTGAAAAATGTAGTATTTGAAAAAGACTTGTCACAGTATATGAATTACTCACTGAAACCCAATTATAAGGTAGCAGGTCCTATACTAGGCAGCAAAATAAAAGCCTTTGCCAAAGCCTTAAATGAACTAGATGCCCGTGAAGCGGTGGAAAAATTAGAAAGTGGAGAAACCCTAATACTAAATCTAGATGGAGAGGATACGGAAATAGTAAAGGATTATGTCCTAGTAACCATAACAGCTAAAGAAGGCTTCGATGTAGCAATGGAAAACAATTTATTCGTTATCCTAGATACTACATTGACTCCTGATTTAATCAATGAAGGATATGCTAGGGAATTCATATCCAAGGTACAGCAGATGAGGAAGAACAATGGATATGAAGTCTTAGACAATATAAATATCTACTATGATGGTTCTGATGAAATCAAAGCAGCAATTGATGAATTCGAAGAATATATTAAATCAGAAACCTTGGCAAAATCAATTATAAGGATTAAAGATGATAACTTAGAAAAACTAGACCTAAACGGTCAAATGACAGGAATTAGGTTAGAAAAAATAGAAGAATAGTTTATATAAGATAGATGGCAATGGCTGTCTACCATATTTTTTTATACAAAAAAGCTGTTGACTTAAAAATTTTAAACTTCGCAATATTGAAAAATAGTATTATTAGTATTAAGATAAGTTTATGGATTTAAATTGAATTAATAACTTCATAAGGGGGAAAAAGATAGGATTTTGAGATTCCGAGGGAGAAGAATAGTGAAAAAACTATCTGTAGTTTTGACATTAATTCTTATGCTTACAGCATGTACTGCTAATGTGAATAGTAATGAAAACAAAAAGAATCTACAACGATTACTGTTGAGAATGGGGAAACTGAAACTCATAATGATTTAAGTAACAAATCAACTGGTGATACCAACACTGAAAATGATGAAGAATCTAATAATACATGGGAAGATACAGGAACCACATACAATGTTGTCAAAGAATATATAACATCTGAAGGTTATAGAGTGATAGAGTATGAAGATGGATATGTTACAACACTTTCTGCAACTGATTCACTAGACATTGTTAAACTTCTAAGCCTTTAGATTTTAAAGAGATAGAAGGCAATCTTAAATTAGATGAATTGCCAGAAAACGGTGGAACTGAATTTTTCCATGATTTAAGATCTATAGACTTATCCAGCATTGATTTGTCAGATAAGCTGGATTATTTGTTAACAGCAGATTTTGATGATGATACAGTATGGCCTAATAGCCTTCCAAAGGAATTTGATATTGAAAAGATTAAAAATATGGCCAACTTAAATTATATGAGCAAATTCATATTCTACAAGATGATAATATGGCTAGAATGCATGGATCAGCAGTTGTTTCTATTGCAGTAGGTAAAAATGTAGGTGTAGCACCTGAAGCGGATTTGTACTATATTGCTGCTGATTTCTATAGGAATGATTTATATTGGGTTGCAGAAGCTATTGATAGGATTATGGAGATAATAAGACATTGCCAGAGAATAAAAAGATACATGTTATTTCAATTTCTATGGGATTAAGTGATTCAGAGTTCAAAAATTTTGATTTAGTTAAAGAAGCGATAAAAAGAGCTGCAGATGAAGGAATATATACTATTGTAGTTGGCACTAAGGTTGGTGGTGGTTATAGTTTGGGAGGAGCTGGACGTAATCCTTTAGTAGACCCCAATGACTTAGATTCCTATACAAGAGGATATTTCTGGAGAGATGCTAGTTATACAGTATTTAAATATAAAATATTAGTTCCTATGGACTGTAGGTATGTAGCCAGCCCAACAGGAGAAGAAAAATATGTTTTCTATTATTCAGGTGGTGCAAGTTGGATTGTACCATATGTGGTGATGATGGGAAAGAATACAAAGTATTGAATCCAGAAGCGTTAATAAATAATATTAAAAATAAAAAATCATTACTTATAGGAAATTAGAATTTAGATGATATTTTTTTATAACAATAAATAGGTGATTTTAAATGAAGGAATTATTAGAGAAAATGTTGGAATGGTTTATTCTAAATAGGATTTTAATCATAGGGATTGACGGTTTAGGTGGGGCTGGGAAAACAACAATTGCTAGTTTATTAAAATTATATTTAGATAATAAAAGTATAAATTCTTTTATATTGCATATAGATGATTTTATATATCCAAGAAATATTAGATATAACGAAGCTAAAGAAGAATGGTACTGTTATTATAATCTACAATGGAGATATGATTATTTGATTAAAGAGATTTTAATGCCTATAAAGAAAGGTATTGAGATTGATAAAAGGATAGAATTGTATGATAAGGAAAAGGACAAATATCTTTTAGAACAAATTAAAATACCAATGGGTTCAATTCTATTATTAGAAGGAATATTTTTGCAGAGAAAAGAGTTAAGAGAATATATCGATTACTATATTTATTTGGATGTTCCAAAGGAGATAAGGTTAAAACATGTAATTGAGAGGGACAAATATATAGGAAGTGTTGAAGAAATAAAGAAGAAATATGAAAGGAGGTATTTTCCAGCAGAAGATATTTATGTTAAAAAATATTGCCCAGCTGAAAATGCGGATATTGTTTTAAGTTATAGAAATTAATAGTTACTTTGGTCCTATATCAAATTGCAGTGAAATATTTAAGGGATGAAAATATATGGAAGGTTTACAATTATAAGTTAAGGAGGAAATCAAATGGAAATATTGGTTGTGAGGCATGGGCAATCGGTAGCTGATTTAGAAGATAGGCATGAAGGACGAGCTGATTTTCAACTTACAGAATTAGGTTGTATGCAGGCAAAATGTGCTGCAGAATGGATAAAGGAACATTATAAGATTGATGTTATTTTAAGTAGTCCTCTAAAAAGGGCTGCCAAAACTGCTGAATTTATAAGTAAAGAAGTAGGTGTAGAGATAATATTTGATGATTTACTGATGGAATGGAATAATGGATTGTTGGCAGGATTAACTGGTTCAGAGGCAGATAAAAAGTTTCCTTTGCCAGAAGGCGGAAGGAAGCCACATGATGAGTTTGCAGGTTCAGAATCATATATTAATTTTAGAGCAAGGGCTGAGACTTTCTGGTCAAAACTCTTATGTAAATATGAAAAGGAAGAGAACATAAGACTATGTATTGTATCCCATGGTGGAATGATAAACATGCTATTTAGAAGTTTTATGATGCTTCCTGTTAATACAGATATTAAGATAGTTACAGGTGATACTGGAATTCATTTGTGGGAAGTGAAAGGCAATGAAAGACGAATTATATTTTTAAACAGACAGGAACATTTATTGAAACTAAGGAATCTAAAAAGTACAAATAAACCTTGTTAATTTTATTTAATTTTATTGAAATGATTGGAAACAGGTAGGTTATATTTTTAAGTTTAATTTTTAAAGGGGGATATAAATGATAAAAAGTAAATATAATTTAATTCTTTTAATAATTATACTTTCCTTAACGGGATGTACTCATAATGAGAATTATAATGCTAATTTAGTAGATAATCAAGAAGAAATAAATATAGATGATTTTTTCAACTTGAAGGAATGTATTGTTGAATATGATTTCACCATTGAAAAGGCTTATGAAGACTTTTATCTATATGCTGAAGGAAAATATGATTTAAACGATGATAGAAAACTAGACCTAATTGAAATAGAGCTTTTGGGGAGGCAAGAATCAACTATCAAGATAAATAACACTGAAATCCAAACATATACTGACCACCCATTTGATGTATATTTAGTAGACTTTATAGCAGATGATGGGTTTATAGAGCTGGCAATATACGATGAAGGTCCTAGTGCAGACCCAGTAACTACTTTTTATAGGTATGATGGTAAAAACATATATGAATTAGGTTCCCTTTATGCAGAGATTAGTATGGAAGCCTCAAGTGATATACTGACAGATGGAGCAGGAACTTTTATAGAGATAGAAGGACTTAATAAGTTCATTTCTCCACAAATAGTCAAGGGCTACTATAGGATAGAAGGTAATCAGTTTGCATACTATCCCTTGGATTTTAGCAGGTATCTTAATAAGGAATACACTATAACTAGGGACTTTAAGGCTTATTTTATTGAAGCAAACTTAAATGGGGATTTCATTGGTCAAGATATAGAATTTACATGGGATACTAAGGAAATGGAAGAATTAAAAAAGGATGAAAAAATCAAAATAATAAGCCATGAAGATTTTTGGTATGGAATAGAACTCCAGGATGGAACTACAGGTATACTATATTTTTGGCTTGGAGATTAGATAAAATATGATATAAGAATACTAGATGAAAGGAAGGTAATAAGGATGACAGGCTTTAATACTAGAGCAATTCATGGAGGGCAAAAGGGAAAAAATCCAAACAATGCATTAAATCCGCCCATATTCCAAACATCTACCTTTGTGTTTGACAGCATTGACCATGCCAATAAGGTAATGTCCTTTGAGTCTGATGATTATGTATATACAAGGGGCAATAATCCTACCTTAAGATTATTTGAAAATAGGATGGCTGAGTTAGAGCATGGAAAGGGCGCAGTAGCCTTTGCTTCAGGCATGGCAGCCATTAGTTCTGTAATTTTTTCATTACTAAGGCCATATGAAAGGATTATAGTTCACAAAACCCTTTATGGCTCAACCTTTACTGTAGTTACAGAGCTTTTGCCAAAGTATAATATAGAATACAAAATAGTAGATTTAACTAATTTGGAGGAATTAAAAGAAGCAATAGACGAATCTACTAAGGTAGTATATTTTGAAACTCCTTCAAATCCAGACTTATCCATTATAGATATAAAGGGAGTTTCAGACATAGCAAAGAAGCATGGGATCAAGGTAGTAGTTGATAATACCTTTGCAACACCTTATTTCCAAAACCCCTTGCTCCTTGGGGCAGACATAGTGGTACACAGTGCTACAAAATATATCTGTGGCCATGGTGATGTAGTGGGAGGAGTTGCCATATCAAAGGATGAAGATTATATCCACTACTTAAAATTTGCATATATGTGTGAATTTGGAGGTGTAATGAGTCCCTTTAATGCATGGCTATTACTTAGGGGACTTAAGACCTTAGGCCTGAGGATGAAGCAGCACGAAGAAAATGCCATTGAAGTAGCTAATTTTTTGAATAACCATCCTAAAGTAGAATCAGTATTGTATCCAGGCCTAGTTGACTTTAAAGGCCATCAGATAGCTAAGAAGCAGATGAAGGGCTTTGGTGCAATGATTAGCTTTGAAGTAAAAGGTGGACTGGATTCTGCCATTAAATTCGTAGAAGGCCTAAAATTAGCCCAGTTAGCTGTAAGTCTAGGAGATTGTGAAACCCTGGTACAGCTGCCTGCAGCCATTACCCATAGGGGCTATCCCAGAGAGAAATTAGCAGAGTTTGGGCTAACAGAAAGCATGGTTAGAATATCCATTGGACTGGAAGATAAGGAAGATATTATTAAAGACTTAGACCAGGCTTTAGAGTTGATATAATGTGTTTAAGGGTATAGTAGGATATGTGTGATAGTATTTTATGAATTATGTTATTTAAATCAGCTTATTATATATGGGCGGATTAAGAGTAAAGGAGGACTTTATGAAGGCCATAGATCATCTAAATAGACATGTTTCAAATGTAGATAAGTTTATCGATTTTTATACAAAGGTATTAGAATATGAATTAATAGATAAAGGTATCAAGGGAAATGGAAAGCCATATGCAATACTTAAGGGTCATGGCCATGAGCTATTTATTTCTCAAAAAGATAATTTTAAAATAGAAAGAGAGCAGAACTTTAGACATATTGGCTATTCTATTGAAAATGTTGATGAACTTCTTGAAAAGCTAAAAGAAAAAGGGTATGTAGAAAAAGACAAGGAAATTATTGTTAAGCCATTTTCAAGGCAGTTCTATATAAAAGATCCAGATGGATTTGAGATAGACTTAATTCAATGGACTGATAAGGAAGGATTTTATATATCCTTAGAGGAGAAAAATAAAAAATAATGACAGGAGACCTATTTCCATACAGGGGTCTTTTAATTGGCTAGAAGGTAATAGAGAATTCTAAAATAGCTATGTGATTATTTTTAGTAGTACAGGTACTGTAATTAAGGCTAACAATGTAGTTACAGATACTAAAATAGCAGCATATTCCTTCTCTATATCGTAACTTTCTGCAAATATGGAAGTCATGGCAGAGGCGGGCATGGCAGTCATAATAATTACAGTATTTACTGCCTTTGACCTGTATTCTCCTAATAAAAATATAAGGTATATAATTATAGGAATAATTATTAATTTAGTAGCTATTCCATAATACATTGTCCAATCTTTTAAATGCTTTTTTATTTTAACATTGGAAAGTATAACTCCGATGATAAACATAGACAAAGGGCCAGTCATACTTCCTATACTTTTCATACTAGATACTAAGGCATTGGGCAATTGAATATTGAAAATCATAATTAAAATCCCTATGGAAACTCCTATAATTGATGGATTAAGTATAACTTTTTTTATTTCCTCTTTTAATCCTTTTTTCGAGAAGCTGCCTTTGAATAGCATAAGACCATAGGTCCAAACAAATATTACAAAGAACATATTGAATATAGAACCATATATAATACCTTCATCACCGTATATAGAATAAAGTATTGGAAAACCAACATAGCCAGTATTAGTAAAAACATTGGCAAAATGGAGTATTGTTTTTTTATGTTTTTTTACTGGCAATAGAAGNAAATGAGAAACACCAGCCATTATAAGATAGGCAATGAGGCTATAATAAAAGGTCTTTATTACATTAGTTTTAATATCTTCATCATAAGAAAAAATAAAAGAAGTAACAATCATAAAGGGTAGGGCGATTTGTATGAGAACATCTGTCAATCCCTTATTGATTTCAGGAGTAATAATTTTTCTCTTACTACCATACACCCCTACTAGTATCATAATAAATAGAGAAAAAACACTATCTATTATGGCTGACATTTCCAAAATAATCCCTCCAGTTAATATTAGGTATTAAATATCTTATGTCATATAGATATTTTTGTTACCCATAAGAATATTTAGAACACAGCATATGTTGTGCAAAAAGAAAACTAGTTATATCAAGTATAAGAAATCAGTACTAGGATTATAAAATTTACAATTAAAGAATCTGCCATGATCTATACTTGGCATAATCTGAATAATAGATAAAAAGTTGAGGATGGTCGTTATAAAGGAAATGTTGATTTTGTCTTAAATTTTAGTATAAGTAATAACCATTAATCGTAAACAATGGCAATGTTGGCCATGGCTTATATAGATTTGTTATTTATAGGTTTTACATGAAATTTGGGAAGTTTCCATCTATTTAACAGTACAAGGAAGCATATTTAAATTATATTTTAGTTTAATAGTGAAAAAATATTGGAATTTACCAACAGATAAGTAAAATGATTTCTTAGGGGGAAGGTTAATGGATATAGTGGCTGGGGCATGTGGTTGTGTATGCAGTGATTGTAGAATATTCAACAAAGAATGTAAAGGATGCTATATTTCTAATTTGTGTATCTACTGTTATTGTAAACCTTGTATCTGGATCATATGATCCAAGTATACCAGCTGCTGAAATGACAAAAAGTGCAAGTATAATGACACAAAATGGATTTATGGCAGGATTTGGAACATTTGGAGCAATGTTCTTATCCATATGTTTATCATTTTTTTCACTTACTACAATAATAGGATGGTATTTCTTTGCTGAATCAAATGTGAAATTTGTATTTAATGGTAAATTATCTACATTGATTATATTTAAGGCAATAGTTCTGGCAGCCTTAGTTATAGGTTGCTTAACTGCAGCAGATTTTGTGTGGGAATTAGTAGACTTATCAACAGGAACTCTTGCAATACCAAATATTATAGCCCTATTCCTATTATCTAAGGATGTAAGAAGCATATTGGATGATTATGATAAAAAGGCCTTAAGCGGGAATATTTACTGGGACTACGAATATCAAAATCTTGATGAAAAGAAGGCCAAGAAGAAGTCAGTTTTAAGAAAAGGCTTAAGTACTACAATGTTAAAATAATAAGTTAAAATCAAAAAAGCTTCAAGTGAAGCTTTTTTGATTTTTTTGGATTGAAATCTTATCAAGTGATATAATAAACTATGGTAAGAGGTGGAGGATTTGAAAAAGGTAAAAAAGCAAATACTAGTATCATTAATAGTAGGATTGTTTTCTCAAATCAGCATAGGCCTAATGAATAGTGATTTTAGGGTTTCTGTTGCTGTAATTTTTTTTGAAGCCTTTATTATTTATTATGATGATCTAAAAATAATTCCAACAGGCTTGCTATCGGGGATTACAGTTTTTATATTTAGGCTTATATCATATTATTTAATGAATGGTAATATAAGTAATGTTATATTTTCATATCTATTAGAAATAGTTTTTTATGTTTTTTATGCTATTATTTTTTCTGTATTAACAAAAAATAGGACTAGGAAGAATTTAAACTATTTATTTTTGATTATGGTTATCAGTGATTTTAGTGGAAATCTCTTAGAGGTTATTTTAAGAAATATGACAACTGATACCCTATCTCCATCAAAAGTAAGCTTTACCTTGTTGATTGTCAGCATAGTCCGCTCTGCTATTGCATGGCTTATCTTAAATGGTATTAAATATTATAAAATGCTCATTATGAAGGAAGAACATGAGCATAGATATAAGAAACTATTGTGGCTAACCTCCCAATTAAAAACTGAAATGTATTGGATAGAAAAAAATATGGACAATATAGAAGAAGTCATGTCTAAATCGTATAAACTATATGAAAAAATAAAGAATAATATGGATAGGGAGACTTGGGAAGAAGGAGTATTAAATATTGCAAGGGATGTCCACGAAATAAAGAAGGAAAACTATTTAATATTTAGGGGTTTAAAGTCAATTACAGATAAAGAACTGGCAGATAAGGGTATGAATATAAAAGATATAATAAATATCCTATCTGAGACCATGAAAAGAGAAATTAAGGAACTTGAAAAAAATATAGAACTTGAATTTAAGATAAGCTATAATTTTTATACATCAAAGCACTATTATCTCATGTCTATTTTAAGAAACCTAGTAATGAATAGTATAGATGCAATACCTGAATCAAAAAAAGATGGGAAAATTACCATAGAAGAGGGGATAAAAGGACAGTCCTATTACTTTACAGTATCAGACAATGGCTCTGGAATAGATGATGAGGAACTAAAAGATATTTTCTCCCCTGGCTTTTCAACGAAGATAAATTATGACACAGGAGAGATAAATAGGGGGCTAGGCCTTAGTATAGTTCAGTACATCGTTGAAGAACAATTAAGAGGAACTTTATCAGTTAGTTCAGTCATAGGGAAAGGGACAAAATTTGAAATTAATATTCCAAGAGAGATTTTGGAGGAGAAAAACCATGAGGATTTATATAGTTGACGATGACAAAAATGTAATTAAAATTTTAGAGAGAATTATAATAGACAAAAACCTGGGTGACATAGTAGGCAGTGCCCAAGATGGGATAACAGCCTTGGAAGAGATAAAATCCCTTAGGCCTGATATAGCATTGGTAGATCTTCTTATGCCAGGCATGGATGGGATAAGCCTAGTAAAGGAAATAAAATCTATTGAACCAAATATTCAATTCATTATGATTTCTCAAGTATCAACTAAGGATATGATATCTAAGGCCTATGAAAGTGGCATTGAATACTATATTTCAAAACCAATAGATGTAATTGAAGTACAAACGGTTATAAAAAAAGTACAGGAGAAAATTGACATAAATAAAAAACTATATCAGATTCAAAGCCTGTTTACAAATGAATCCAATATTTCCAATTTGGATAAAAGCGAAGAGGATAGTATAGCAGGAATAAAAAGGGTAATGCAAAAGATTGGCATCTTAGGGGAGGTAGGCACTCAGGATATCATTAAAATTGCAAAATACTTGATAGATAATAACAAGACCATGGCTGATTTCACAATAAAAGAGCTTTGCTCTAAATTCACTGATAATCCTAAAACTATGGAACAAAGAATAAGGCGAACTGCAACTGTAGGCATGATAAATCTAGCTAATATAGGAATAGAAGACTACATGAATGAAATATTTACAGAGTATTCCAATGGACTATATAATTTTGAGCAGTTAAAGATTGAAATGGACTATATAAGAGGAAAGAGTAAGAAAAGGGGAAGGGTGAATATCAAAAAATTCATAGATGGTATAGTATATTATGGTAAGCAACATTAAGGTAGATGATTGGTCATCTACCTTATTTAATAAATTTTGAATTCAGATCTATATTAATAGGCTTTCCTATCTTAATGCCTTCATAACTAACAATTGAATCATAGGCAAGGACTTTTATATTATTTTCACTGGCAAGCTTTACAGCCTTAGAAAAATTAGGATCCATTTCCCAATTTAACCTAAATTCCTTTGGGCCTTCCATTTGAATAAGGAAAAAGATTATGCCTGTATAGCCCTCTTTAGTGGCTTCTATCATTTCCAGTACGTGTTTAGTTCCCCTTTCAGTAGGGGCATCTGGAAAGGCTGCAATCCGGTTATTTTCCAAGGTAACCCCCTTTACTTCAATAAAACCTTTTTCCCTGCAGGTCTCAAAATATATATCATACCTGGAATTACCGAAGGAAACTTCCCTCTTAATATGTTTTATTTGTTCAAAACCTTCAATTTCACCATTTTTTAAGGCATAATAAACAACATAATTAGGAACCTGGGAATCAATGTTTACTAACATATCTCCCTTCCAAACGGATATTAAAGAATATTTAGTTTTCCTATTAGGATTATCAGTATTATCCTCTAACAAGACCTTTGCTCCTTCAATAAGGAGTTCTTTACATCTACCAGTATTTTTTACATGGGCTATTTCTTCTTTGCCATCTATTAAAACCTGAGCTATAAACCTGTTAGGTCTTTTTAGGAATATTCCTTCTACTATTTTTCCATACTTCATTTTATCGCCTCTATTTGAATTTTTTAATACCTATTCATTTTATCATAGGTCCTAGTTGTTGTAAATTTTAGTATTCCTATAAGTTTGCAAACTTAGTCAATTTTTGAACAGATACTTAATATAATGATTATAACAATATATTAGATATAAGGGGTGATAAAATGAAACATATGTACATTGTTGATTACGGAAATGGCGCATCTATTAGGGATAAGGTTGACATATGGATAGGGGAAAATACAGAAAACATATTAGAAATAATAGATATTGAGTACTCTCAGGAAGGTGATATTTACTTTGCCATAGTAACCTATATAGAGAAGGAGAAAATTGATTATAGTAGTGATTAGGAAAATAATGTAGAATATATATAAAGAAACTTGTATTAGTCAAAGGATTTAAGGACTGGGCAATATGTTTAGTCCCATAGAATAGATAAATAGCAAAGGAGTGAGACTTACTATGAATAACAAAAAAATTAGAGACTATGGAATTGATATAGGCAGTTTCTCAACGGGAAAAAATAATTCTATTACTGATGTAAAGGGAGTTAAAGTAGGCCACAAGACTATAGACAATGGAAGTATAAAAACTGGAGTAACTGCCATATTACCTCATGAAGGGAATATTTTTAAGGACAAGCTGGTGGCTGCATGCCATGTAATTAATGGATTTGGCAAATCTACTGGACTTATCCAGATTGAAGAATTAGGTACCCTTGAAACCCCTATAATCCTTACCAATACCTTAAGTGTAGGTACTGCCCATGAAGCCTTAGTAAGGTATATGCTTAAGTTTAACGACGATATAGGAGATACAACGGGTACTGTAAACCCCGTTATTTGTGAATGTAATGATGGGGAAATAAATGATATTCGTGGCCTACATATTAAGCAAGAAGATATCTATGAAGCCATAGAAAACTGCGGTGTTGAATTTCAAGAGGGAAATGTTGGTGCTGGTACTGGCATGATTTGCTATGGCCTAAAAGGTGGAATTGGCTCATCTTCTAGAGTCATTGAATTAGATAATAATGAATATACAATTGGTATATTAGTCCTCAGCAATTTTGGTTCCCTTGAAGATTTTATCTTAAATGGAGACCATATAGGGCCTAAATTGAAAGAAAAGATAGGACAACTAGAAGAAAGAGAGGAAAAAGGGTCTATAATTATTATTTTGGCTACAGATATTCCCTTATCATCTAGACAACTTAAGAGGATAATTAAGAGGGTTTATCCTGGAATCTCTAGGACAGGTTCTTACACAGGAAACGGAAGTGGGGAAATAGTGGTAGGATTTTCTACT